>Ga0181528_10000310_pt1 | contig 39165 bp, 40 predicted proteins | sample PEATcosm2014_Bin_47_FD_119742 | JGI IMG/M metagenome (GOLD analysis project Ga0181528, IMG submission 119742) | Peatland microbial communities from MTU Mesocosm Facility, Houghton, MI, USA - PEATcosm2014_Bin10_10_metaG | ecosystem: Environmental > Terrestrial > Soil > Wetlands > Peat | place...
GCAAAACCAAGCTCCGGCACCAAGCAGCGCAACTGCAAACAGGGGCTGGATGTCAGAGAAACAGCCACTCCTAAGAACATAAAGTGGTGTTTTTTCTTGACATCCCCTTTTATAGAACCCGCCTTCTTTTAGCTAGAACGGGGCACCCTCTGATTTTGTTCTTACTTGCGCTCCTCGGCTTCTCTTGAAGGATTCTGCCCCTGACGCCAATATTCCAGGTCCAGCGAATCTAATTCGAGGAACTCCTGCACAATCTCCAACTTTGATTCTTCCATCTCCGTGGGCGTGCCGAAGAACACCACCTGAGCTTCGTGCAGGAATACGATGCGGTCGGCAATCTTTTTTGCCAGAGCCATATCGTGGGTCACCACGATGCTGGTCAGCTTCAACTGGAACTTCAATTTCTTTATCAGGCTCCCAAGCAGATGAGCAGTGAGCGGGTCCACCATCGTGGTCGGCTCGTCATACAGAATCGCCTCTGGCTGCGCGGCTAGAGCGCGGGCAATTGCTACAGACCGCTTCATTCCCGTGGAAAGGTCGGAGGGAAGTTGGTCGCGATACTCGCCAACATTCACCATCTCCAGCAGCCCATCCACAATCTGGTAAATCTGCGATTCGTTGAGGTCGCCTCGCTCGCGCAACGGAAAGGCGACATTCTCGCCCACGCTCAGCGAGTCAAACAAAGCGCCATTCTGAAAAACCATGGTGACTTTCTTGCGAATCCGCTCCAATTCGTTTTCCGGATAATCGGTAATGTCTTCATGAGCTACCCAGATTCGGCCGCTGTCCGGTTTTAGAAATCCCATGATGTGGTGCAGGGTGACCGATTTCCCCACGCCGCTGCGCCCAAGAATGCAGACTGTTTCTGCGTCCTTCACGCTGAAACTCACATCGCGCAGAATCACCTTCTCGCCGAAGGCTTTGCTTACGTGTTCAAACTCGATGTAGGGCCGATCCAAGTCGATATCATGCATGGCGTTTCCCTGAGTGTAACCCGGATAGGCTCAAAATTCGACGCTTGTCCGCGATTCGAATCTTACGGCGCGTCGTTGACGTCCGTTCCGCCGGACGATCCAGCGGCGCGGGGCTTTTTTCGCCAGACTTGGGCGCGTGCCCCATTCGTAACTCACCGATTTCGCCCGCTCGCCCCTATAATCACCAGAGAACCTCCTAAGCGAGATTGAGCGTGTATCCTGACTGGATTCTGGGAGCCGGATTTTTCTGTTTCGGCCTGATCTTCGGCAGCTTTCTGAACGTCTGCATTTACCGGCTGCCTCGTGGTCTTTCCGTGGTGTCTCCTCGCTCGGCCTGCCCGCAGTGTCATACCCCAATAGCCGCATTCGACAATATCCCGGTACTGAGTTGGCTGATTCTCGGTGGACGCTGCCGCCATTGCCGCACCCGTATTACTCCGCGCTACGCCGCGGTCGAACTGGTTTGCGGTTTGCTCTTCCTGCTTTCGTTTGCGCATTTCGGGCTCGCCGCAGTGGCCCTCAAGAGCTGCGTTCTGTGCTTTCTGTTTCTCGGGCTCACGTTTACTGACGCCGAAACCCACCTGCTACCGGATGCAATGACCATCCCCGGACTTGGTATTGCGCTGGCATTCAGCTTCTTCGCGCTGGTTCCTGGCCCGGCCTACTTTTTCTTCCCTTTGCACTTTCAGGGCAGCGCCACGGTTTTGCAGGCGGATTTCCAACTTGGGTTGCGCTCGTTTGCAAATTCGCTGCTAGGTGCGGCAATCGGATCCGGCATTCTCTATGGCATTGCCTGGATTTATCTGAAGCTCCGCAAAGTCGATGGCATGGGGTTGGGAGACGTGAAGCTGATGGCCATGGCTGGCGCATTTCTGGGCCCCTCGCTCACGCTCTTCGTGCTGTGCACGGCCTCGCTGCTCGGCGGAGCGTTCGGGGTTTTCGTACTCGCCGTAGTCTTCCGAAAGCGTCTCATGCGTTATCGCGCCCATTCGCGGAGCGGGGCAGCATCCCGCGCATGGCAGGCGGCGCAGACTGCGATGCGCGGCCTGGAGATTCCGTTTGGCGTCTTCCTCTCCGCAATGTCGATCCTGGCATGGTTCTATGGCGCGCAGATGATGCGCGCCTACCTTGGACTGTTTATGATCCCAGGCTGACGACATGCTGAACTTCCGTAATTCACGGTGCTGTTGTGAACCGCCGGGATTACTTCCCCGGCGCTACAATACAAGACACGCTACACGAGGTGGCTTCCTCATGAGTCTTCGTAATCTGCGCATTCTCGTCCTATTGATCCTCGCGCTTTCGATTGCCTCTTATGGGCAATCGCTTGGAGACGTCGCACGCCAAACTCGCGCTGAGCACCAGAAGAACGGAGCCATTCGCACCAAGGTATTCACCAACGACGACATTGTTCGCGAGCCAGAGGCTCCGCCGGAGAAGGCCTCTAAGGACGAGGTCAAGGATGCTCTTAGCGCCGCACCGGCCGATCAATTCGCGAGCCCTGGGAAAGACGAGCCAAAGACCGCCAAAACTGGCGAACGGGCCACGAAGAAACCCGTGAATGAACGCGAAGAGCGGGAACTCGAAACTGAAAAACGTACTCAGGAGCTCAATCGCGTATACGTGGAACGTATTCTTTCCTTGCGCAAGCAGCTCGATGCCGCACAGGTTGAGCAGGCGAAACTGGAACAGGCAAAGGAAGACAATAGCTTTCAATTTCGCCGTACTGTCGGCTTATCGCCTTACCCTAGCGAATACGCTGAGCAACAACGCGTATTCAACGAGAAGATCGAGGTTCAACGCAATTTGATCAACAGCTTGAACTCGCAATTGGCGGACGCCCAGGAAGCGGCACGCCACGCTGGAGTTCCCCACGCCTACGATTACTGATCGGCCTTATCGTACTGCGCGGTTGCCGAGCGCTTGCGTATCTGCAGCATATGATGATGGCCGTGGTAATAATGGAATTTCCTCCATTGGAGCGCAGTCAGCGGGCCGAGTCTGAAGTGCATGGCGATGGCCTCCTGGCGTCCCCAGCGTTCCTCTGCAGCGGTGAGAGCCGCATCCATCCTCTCCAGGCTGATCAACGCACGCTCTAACGCAACCGGTCCAGCCACGCCCGTCGGAGTCACCATTTCCGGTGCCTTGGCGCCGCTCGGAAAGATTCCAAGGTCCACGATCAGCACCTTCAATAAAAACTCGCCGACTTTCGCAGTACGGACCTGTGGCGGACCTCCAATCCCCATCTTCAATTCGAGCATCTTTGCCGTTGTCCCGTAGGTGCGCCCAAGATGTTCCACGATCTGAGCGCTGTCCCAGCGGCCTCGGGGCGCGCGACTCCAGTCCGAATTGTTCAAATCCGCGGTTGTTTCCGTGATTTCCGCGCGCAAACGATCCAACCATGCATCCATTTCACAATCACCCGGTGTCGAACTAAGTAGGCTTCGTATTCAAGTTTCACGTTTACGGCGGGAATTTATTTGGAACACCCTCGACAATCTATGAGAAAGCTTAATTTTTGCCTGAATGCGCTGCTTGCGGCCGCCTTGACGCTGTCAGCGTGCAACTCCAGCGCTCCGCCCAAAACCGTAAAGCAACCCGAGCCTGCCGAATATCTCAGCGGACGGGAAGCCTTCCAGACGCTTTACAGCGCCGCCCACTCGATTGCCGGAGATGTGGAACCCTATCGCATGGAGTCGCGCTACACCAAGGATTCACCTGCCAACGATGGTAAGAGCGGCCTGTGGCGTGCCGACTTCGCCTCGCCCTCCAAGAAACTGAGCAAGACGTTTTCCTGGAGCGGCCTCACTGGACCCGATGCCCCGGAGCGCGGCGTATCTCACGGAGCAGACGACACTTTCAATCCAGGCAACTCGACTACGCACATTTTTACGTCCCAATTTCTGAAGGTTGATTCTGATCAGGCGCTCGATGTCGCGCAGAAGCACGGCGGAGCGAAACTCACAGCCGCTAATCCCGGACAGCCAATTTTCTATATGCTCGACTTCGATACCAGGAAGAATCAACTCATCTGGCATGTAATCTATGGGTCCAACCAGTTTGATGCCAAGCTCACGGTATTCGTCGATGCGACGACCGGCGAATTTCTTCGCGAGGAAAAATAGAGGCAATGCTCGGGTAACACGTGGGTAGCGTTCAGGCACGGTAGCCGCGTTTCGAACAGAATGCGCCCTGCCGCGGGTAGTCTTCTTACTGCTTTTTCAGGCGTTCCAGCGCTTTTCTTGCCTCTCCCGCGCTCGGACCATCCTTGAGAATTGCCAGGTACTGTTCGTATTGCGTCCGTGCCTCATCCAATTGTTTAGTCTTCTCCAGGGTCTGCGCCAGTTTGAAGGTGGCCACGGCGTCACGCGGTTTGAACAGTAGGGCTTCGCGATAGCGGTTCAGCGCGGCCTTGTAGCTTCCCCTCTTATAGTAGAAATCCCCAATCTCCACGTCCTTCATGGCCCGCAGCGGATTCCATTCATGCAGTTCCATCACGTCATCTGCGACGTGACCGCCATCAGGGTGCGCCAACAGGTCCCCCATGGGCGGAGAAAGGTCAACCCGCGTCTGGTTGCTGCTGCTCTCGTCATCGCTGCGCGGAGGGACGCTGTTTGCCGGGAGCTTCTGTTGTTCTTTCGCTTTCTTGTTGTATTGCGGATTCTCCGACAGGGGGCCATCCACCTGCCCTGGAGTTCCCTGCTGTTGTGCCATCAGCCCAGGCGCGCACAGCAAAGCGCCAGCCAACGCAAACGCCAGTGTAAGTTTCATGGTCTGATTGTACCCGCCCAAGGCATCACGTTTTTCCTGATTTCACAAGAAAACGCCGCACTGTCTCGCGGCCATCCAACTGCACCTTTATTTCCAGTTCCACCTTGCCGCCCGTTAATTCGAAGCGCATCTCCGCAATTCCGAACTCGTCCGTGATCGCGCTCTCCAGTACTCCCGCGGAGGAATCGGTCTTCCAGTGTGCCTCCACATGCGCCGACGCGGCAACAAAGCCGCCGGAGAGAACCCGGAAGCTCAGCTTCACTGCCTTCTCTGCGATTCGGTGCGAGCCCAGGAACTGTACGGCGAGCGACTCGCTTACCTCCTGGTTGAGCACGTCGTCCACAAAACCTTCCCGAACGGCATCTACAATCCAGCGGTGTTGCGCCCGCGCCAACTCCTGTATTTCCTCCTCCACTGCTTGCGGCGGCAGCGGCGCTGAGCGCTTTCCGATACAGCGGCCGCTCACGAATACCTGGGATTCCAGACGACGCTCATGCTCGCGCACTTCGGTCTGGACGTGGTATACCGTGTTTTCCGCTTTGATATCGGTATTGAAGCCAAAAATCATCTTTACCGGATTTCTTTGTGCCACAAGTCGGCCTGACATGGCAAAAGAACATGTCGGGCGTCGTAAGTAAGAAGTATCGCCTACTCAGATCGTCTAGTACCACCGTAAAGTCAGCAATGTTACTTTGGTTTGGAGTTCCTGTTCAGATACCCCGGATCTCTGAAATATTGAACATCCATCCCTTCTTCCTTCAGTTGCTTGACACTAGGAAAATGTAAAATTTATACTTGCGAGTTCGCCAAAGTGTGGGGGCGAACTCTAGTACCTAACAGAATGACAGACAACTACTTTGCAAGGTATCTACCTTTGTTGATCCATTTCACATTGGCCTGCCTGCTGGCAGCCGCCATTGTGACTTTGTCCTATTTGCTAGGTCAACATAAGGCCAATAAGAGCAAAATGTCCCCGTACGAGTGCGGTATGGAGCCAGTGGGCGACGTTCGCCAGCGATTCAGTGTGAAATTTTACCTGGTCGCCATGCTCTTCATCCTCTTTGACGTTGAAGCAGTATTCCTCTATCCCTGGGCCATTCTATTGAAAAGACTGAAGATGTTTGGTTTCTGGGAGATGATGACTTACGTCCTGATCGTCCTTGTCGGTTTCTTCTATGTCTGGAAGAAGGGCGTTCTCGATTGGAATAAATCTTCACGCGATGAGGCGCTCTGACCCAGATGGCCATCGAACCTGCAGTTACGGATCTTGAGCTGCTGAAAGAGCGTCCGGCGGTCGCGTGCTTGCTTTCAGGGCTGCCCACTGCTCTTCAGGCGGCAAAATTTGATCGCGGCGAACTCACCATCTGGATCGACCAACTGAATCTCATTGACGCCCTGAACCTCCTACGCAGCTCCAACACTACGCGTTTCGCGGTGCTGGCAGACCTGACTGCAGTTGACTGGTTTCCCTCCGAGCCTCGCTTTGAAGTGGTTTATTCGCTGCTCTCCCATGAGCGTCACGAACGAATTCGCGTCAAGGTCAAGGTGAACGGAGCCGATCCCTACATCGAATCGGTCACGTCATTATGGGCAGGTGCGTCGCCCTTCGAGCGGGAGGTTTTCGACCTCTTCGGTATCCGCTTCCAGGGGCATCCCGACCTTCGCCGGATCATGATGCCCGACGACTGGGAAGGTCACCCTCTGCGTAAGGACTACCCGGTCGAGGGATACCGCTGATGCCGAGCATCGATCAATTCCGCTCCGTGCCTGTCGTCGAAACCATCGGCGGCGACCGTACCATGGTCCTGAACATGGGGCCGCAGCACCCATCGACCCACGGCGTGCTGCGCCTGCTGCTTGAGATCGACGGCGAAACCATCGTGCGCATCCGGCCCGACATTGGCTTCCTGCACACCGGAATCGAGAAGACCTGCGAAGCCAAGTTCTATCAGCAGGTCATTCCCATGACCGACCGCATCGACTATCTCGCCCCAATGACCAACAACCTCGCGTATGTGTTGGCCGTCGAGAAGCTTCTTGGGCTGGAGATTCCGCCGCGCGCCGTATGGATACGGCTCATGCTCAATGAGTTGACGCGCATCAATTCGCACCTGGTCTGGCTGGGCACGCACGCCATGGATATTGGCGCGATGACCGTCTTTCTCTACTGCTTCCGTGAGCGCGAAGAGATTCTCAAGATGTTCGAGATGGTCGCCGGACAGCGGATGATGACCTCCTACTTCCGCGTAGGCGGCGTATCCATGGACCTGCCGCTGGGATTTCTCGATTACATTAAGAACTTCGCGGGATATTTCCCCGACCGTATCGAACAATATTCCGATCTGCTGACCAATAATCCCATCTGGCTGGGCCGCACCAAGGGCGTCGCTCTCATTACGAGGGAGGATGCACTCCAATTGATGCTCAGCGGCCCCACGGCGCGTGGCAGCGGAGTAGATTGGGATCTCCGCCGAGACATGCCCTATGCCGGATATGAAAAGCTCCAGTTCAAGGTCCCGGTAGAGACCGGGGGCGACGTATATGCCCGCTACCAGGTACGCATGGCCGAACTTCGCGAATCGATCAGCATGGTCAAGCAGGCCATCGCAAATCTGCCAGACGGACCGGTAAAAGCAGACGCTCCCAAAATCGTGCTCCCCGACCGCGAAAAGATGAAGACCCAGATGGAGTCCCTCATCCATCACTTTAAGATCGTTACCGAGGGCTTCACCGTTCCGGAGGGTGAGGTATATCAGGGCGTGGAATCGCCGCGTGGCGAAATGGGCTACTACGTCGTCTCAAATGGCACGGCTAAGCCCTATCGGGTTCACATGCGCAGTCCTTCGTTCGCGAACCTCAACGCAATTGGGGTGATGTGCGAACACAATCTGCTCGCCGACGTAGTTGCAGCCATCGGCAGCATTGACATTATTCTCGGCGACGTAGACCGATAGAACGGAGACGAATCTTGGATCGCTGGGTAGCGGAGTTTGCGAAAACGGTGCAGCACAGGTCTGCGGGGCAGAGTGATTTTGCGCTCGACCTCATCGACCTGCTGCTGCAGAAGACCAAGGAATTTAACGACGAAGCTCCGGCTGGCTCCAAGTTTGCCATCAAGGTTACGGCCAAGGTTGAGGACGTGGAAGTCACCAACGGCTATAAGACCGCCGCGGCATATTCCACGTTTCTTCCCGGAACCATCTTCATTCGCGTCTGGAATAATTCCACCGAGCGCGCCTTCGAGGGAAGCTTACGCAACACGTCGGATGGCTTTGAGCCTGAAGGCATTCCGAGCGAATGCTCAGATCCTTCGGGCCTGGCGGAGTGGATGATTCACGAGATCTTCGAACCTTAGCGTAGGTTGACGCAAGCCTTCCGCGATTAGCCACAGCCTAAAGTTCAGTTGCAGACACCGGGTTAAAGAGGCACATGAAATTCAGCGAACAACTCGAAGCGCGATACTCCGATATGCTCACCCACTATCCGGTGAAGCGATCACTGCTGGTTCCCTTCCTGCTTTATATCCAGGATGAATTCGGCTACGTCACCGATGAGTCCATTGAGGAAGTCGCGCAGCGGTTGGAGATCACTCCGCTCGAAGTACGAAACGTGATTAGTTACTACTCCATGTTGCGTACCAAGCCCGGCGGCAAGTACAACGTGCAGGTATGCACCAACATCTGCTGCCTGTTGCGCGGCGGAGAAGAAATGCTGGAGCACGCGCGCAAGACTCTCGGCGTCGCCGTCAACAAGGGAACCACCCCCGACGGCGTGTTCTCCGTAGAAGAGGTCGAATGCATCGGAGCCTGTTCCTGGGCCCCCGCCATGCAGGTAAATTATGACTTCCACGAGAATCTAACCCCGGAAAAAATCGATCAGATCCTAGACGAGTACAGGCAGAAGGCGGCCCAACAGTAGATGGCAAACCTGGTCTCCCATCCCGATGAGGTAAAAGTCGTCAGCAAGCGCTTCGGACTTGGCGCTGCCAACCTCGACCGCTACCTCGAACTCGACGGCTACAAGGCCGTGCAGAAGGCGCTCGAACTCGGCCCTGACGGCATCATTAATGAGATGAAGGCGAGCAATCTCCGCGGCCGCGGCGGTGCCGGATTCCCTACGGGCATGAAGTGGTCTTTCGTCCCGAAGGTAAGCGCCAAGCCCAAGTACGTACTCTGCAACGGCGATGAGAGTGAGCCCGGAACCTGCAAGGACCGCCTCATCTTCGAGCACGACCCGCACGCCGTCATCGAAGGCGCAATGATCGCCGCTATCGCCGTCGGTGCGCACGATGCGTACATCTACGTTCGCGGCGAGTATCGCTACCTGCTGGAGATCATGCAGAAGGCCATTGCCGACGCTTATGCGCGCGGCTTCTGCGGCAAGAACATCTTCGGCTCCGGATACGACCTGGATGTTTACTGGCATGGTGGAGCTGGCGCTTACGAAGTCGGTGAAGAGTCCGCCCTCATGGAATCGCTCGAAGGCAAGCGCGGCGTTCCGCGCATTCGTCCCCCGTTCCCCGCTGTGGTTGGGCTCTGGGGCGGCCCCACCGTTATCAATAACGCGGAGACCCTGGCCAGCGTTCCGCACATTATGCTGATGGGCGGCAAAGCGTATGCCGAAATCGGCGTGGAGCGCAACGGCGGTACCCGCCTCTTCTCGCTCAGCGGACATCTCGCCAAGCCGGGCGTCTACGAGCTTCCGCTTGGCTACAGTTTGCGCAAAGCAATTTACGAGGTTGGCGGCGGCATTGCCGATGGACGCACTCTCAAGGCAGTCGTTCCCGGCGGCTCGTCCGTACCCTGCCTCAAGCCTGATGAAATCGACGTCAACCTCGATTTCGACTCGATGATGAAGGCTGGAACCATGCTCGGTTCCGGCGGCATCGTGGTCATCAATGACCAGACCTGCATCGTGAAGTTCGCGCTGCGCACTATCCAATTTTATCGGCATGAAAGCTGCGGCTGGTGCATTCCCTGCCGCGAAGGAACGGACTGGCTTTCGAAGAGCCTCAAACGATTCCACGCAGGAGCCGGAGTGGCAAAGGATATCGACAACATGCGCTACCTTGCCGAGAACATGCTGGGCCGGACTTTTTGCCCGCTTGGCGACGCAGCCGCCATGCCCATCATCGGCTTCGTAAAGAAGTTCCGCGAAGAATTCGAAGCACACCTGGATGGCCGTCCCTGCCCTTTCGAGCAGCACGCCGCCCCTAACGCATTGCCCGTTCTGAGCCGCTAGGGCTCACCGGAAGAGAATTCATGGCTGACGTACCCCAAAACGCGACGCACGTAACGCTGACGGTAAACGGAAAAACCATTACTGCGCCCAAAGGCACCTTACTCATTGAGGCCTGCAAGCCCTATGGCATCGAGATTCCCGCCTTCTGTTACTACCCGGGACTCTCGCTTCAGGGCGCATGCCGCATGTGCCTCGTCGAAATTGAGAAGATGCCCAAGATGCAGACCGCCTGTACTACGCCCGTAGCGGAAGGCATGGTGGTGCAAACGGAATCTGAGAAGGTGGTGCAGGCCCGCAAGTCAACCCTCGAAATCCTGCTCGCCAACCATCCACTCGACTGCCCAGTCTGCGATGCCGGTGGCGAGTGCGAATTGCAGGACATGACTTTCAAGTACGGCGCGGGAGAGTCGAAGTTCATTGACATCAAGAGCCATCGCGACGAACAGCAGTGGTCGCCTGTTGTCTTCTATGACCGCCCTCGCTGCATTCTCTGTTACCGCTGCGTGCGCGTCTGCGGAGAAGGCATGGACGTCTGGGCGCTGGGCATTCAGAATCGCGGCCAGGGGTCGGTGATTGCGCCCAATCAGGGAGACTCGCTCGACTGCGAAGAATGCGGAATGTGCATCGACATCTGTCCGGTCGGCGCGCTCACCAGCGGCTCGTACCGCTACAAAACTCGCCCTTGGGAGATGACTCACACCGGCACCGTCTGCAATCACTGCGGAGATGGCTGCCTCACTACGGTGGGCGTGCGCCGCTCCGATACGGGCTCCGAGATCGTGCGCTGTGACAATCGCGACCGCAGCGGCATAAACGACGATTTCCTCTGCATCAAGGGGCGCTACGCCTACGACTTCGCCGCGAACCCCGAGCGCGTCACCACTCCGCTCATTAAGCGTGACGGACAATTCGTCGCCGCCACATGGACTGAGGCCGTCGAGCTGGTCGCGACAAAGTTCCAAGAGGTTCTCCTCACAACTGGCACGCAGTCCATCGGAGTCATCGGCTCCAACCGCACCACCAATGAAGAAAATTACCTGCTGCAGAAGTTCGCACGCACCGTGCTTGGCACCAACAATATCGACCACCATCGCACCGCCGACTTCCCTTCATTCGCCCGCGCCATTGCCGCAAACACAGCGCAAACAGCCTCGATGAGCGAAGTTTCAACGGCCCCTGCCATTCTGTTGATTGGCGGCGATCCTACAGAACAACATCCTCTGCTCGCTTGGCAGATTCGCAACGGCGTCCGTCTGCGCAATGCACGTTTGTATGTGGTCAACTCCACGAAGATCAAGCTGACCAAGCAGTCCGCGCACTTCGCCCAGATCACCACCGGATCGGAAGCTCATTTTGTTTCCTTCCTCGCGGGAGATGACGCGGCTGCCGCCAGTCTTGGCGTACCCGTTGAAGACCTCGCTAAACTGCGCGATGCTCTCGCCGCCGAGACCAATCTTGTCATTGCCTTCGGCTCCGAACTCCGTAGCGAAGCCATTGATGCGCTGGTCGCCTACGGCGCGCCGAAGGACGCAAAGTTCATCTGCCTTGCCGATTATTCCAACTCCCGAGGGGCCGCGGACATGGGACTCTATCCCGATCTGCTCCCCGGATATCACGCCGTCACCGGCACCTCCCGCGCAAAGATCGCCTGGGCCTCGGATGTCCCAAATGTCCCCGGCCTCGATGTTCCGCGGATGCTCGACGCTGCCGCCAGTGGGGCCCTGCAGGCGCTCTGGGTTGTCGGTTCCAATCCTGCCGCCCGTTACGCAAATAGCGATGCGTTCTCGCGCCCGTTCCTCGTGGTGCAAGACATGTTCCTCACAGAGACCGCGCGGCACGCCGACGTTTTCCTGCCCGCCTCCTTTGCCTATGAAAAGGCGGGGACCGTGACCAATACCTGCGGCGACCTGCAGCGCCTCAAGAAAGCTTCCGACGTTCACGGCGTCAAAGCTGATTTCGAAATTATCATCCGTCTCGCCGAAAAAATGGGCGCGGACATCGACAAGCTTGTGCCATTCCGTGGCTACACATTTGCCGATGCCGGACAGAGCCGCGGCGCTCAATCCGGCGAGGCCGATCGCAACTCCGTATACACCGAAGCTCGAGGCCTCGCGTCGCGAACTTCGCCGCTCGATCCAACAATTACCCTCGATGAAATTGCCGAACTGGTTCCTGGCTACGCCATCTCCCGCCTTGACCTCGCGGCGGGGAATCCGCAGCGCACGGAGCTAGTGCAGATCGAGCCCGCTGGAGTTCCAAGTCATCCTGAATTGATTGCGTCTGCCGGAAATTCTCTATTCACATCCGGCACGCTTGGCCGCTACTCGGCAGCACTGAACTCGGTCGTCGAAAACCACCGCAAGGCGATTGAGCCAATCGGGGCTGACTAACTGTTCCTCGTCCGGCCTGCGGGCCGTACATTGTAAGTTTCTGCCGCCAGATGCAAGAACCTCTTGCGCTTGCGGCTGGGGATTGATTCTTCGATGAGCGCTTTGACCTTTTTGATTGTCGCGGTTATCAAGATCGCCGTTACTCTAGGCGTTCTGCTCACCGTTGTCGCCTATACCGTGTGGCTTGAGCGCAAGGTGGTTGGGCACATGCAGAACCGCTGGGGACCCTCGCGCGTCGGTCCCTTCGGGTTACTGCAGCCTCTCGCCGATGGAATCAAGTTCCTGCTGAAGGAAGACCTGACGCCGCCCTACGTCGAGAAGAATATTTATCTTCTCGCACCCGGTCTCGCGCTCATCATGGCTCTCACCTCGATTGCCCTGGTCCCCATCGGCCCTGTCATCCATCTGTTCGGCATCAGCACGCCCGTTCAGATCACCGGCGTAGTAGGCCCTTCTGGACAGCCCAGTGATATCAATGTCGGAATCCTTATCGTCCTGGGAATCACATCGCTTGGCGTCTATGGCATCGCCCTCGCGGGATGGTCGTCGAACAGCAAGTATTCCCTGCTCGGCTCGCTCCGAGCCTCGGCGCAGATGGTCAGCTACGAAGTTTCGCTCGGCCTCTCGTTGGTGGGCGTGCTGCTCATGTCCAGCACTCTCAGCCTCAGTGGCATCGTCCACGCACAACTCGGAACCTGGTTCGGATTTATTCCCCAGTGGTACCTCTTCAAGGGACAGTTCGTTGCATTCTTCATTTACATGATGGCGGCTTTTGCCGAAACGAACCGCATTCCCTTCGACCTGCCGGAGGCCGAGACGGAACTCGTTGCTGGATATCACACCGAGTACAGCGCCATGAAGTTCGCCATGTTCTTCATGGCCGAATACGCCAACATGGTTACTGTGGCCTGCATCGCCTCCGTCATGTTTCTCGGTGGATGGAGCGGACCGCCCCTGCCATCATTCGTGCCGGCGGCAGTTCAGGCGTTCATGCCGCTGGTATGGTTTTCATCCAAAATTTTCTTTTTCCTGTTCCTCTACATCTGGATTCGCGGCACGCTGCCGCGCTTCCGTTATGACCAGTTGATGGCCTTCGGCTGGAAGTTTCTCTTCCCGCTTGCGCTGGCTAATGTGATTATCACTGCCTTCTTTGTGGCGATGCGGGCATGATGGCCGGAATGGAAAACTGATGCATCTCTTTCTCTTTCTTCTTTTCGCGGCGTTTTGCGCAGGTGGCGCAGTCAATCTGCTGATTCAGCGGAAGACGATCAATAGCGCCCTCTCGCTCATTGTCGTCATGGGTTCTCTGGCTCTGATCTACCTGCTGCTAGGCGCGGAGTTTGTCGCCGTCGTGCAGGTGATCATCTACGCTGGAGCCATCATGGTGCTGTTCATTTTCGTCATCATGCTGCTCAACGCGGGCGATGAAAAGCAGTCCAAGGGCAGCAATGTCGCAAAGATCTTTGGCATCCCCGGACTCTTCGCGGGCGGCATCATCGGGGTCTGGGTTCTGCTCCAGCACAGTCCGCAGGATCATCCAATTCCAATTGGTGCGCTCTATGGCCCCGCGGATAAAGTTGGCATGATGCTTTTCACCAAGTACCTGCTGGCATTTGAAGTCACCAGTATCCTTGTGCTCATTGCCATCATGGGCGCGGTGGTCCTCGCTCGCAGGAGTCACACCTCATGAACGTGAACGAAATTCCCATTTCCTACTACCTGCTGCTGAGTGCGTTTCTATTTGCTTGCGGCGTTACCGGCTTTCTGATTAAGCGCAATATCATCACGCTCTTCATGTCGATTGAGCTGATGTTGAACGGCGTGAATCTCTCGTTTATCGCCTTCGCCACGCGCCTGGGAACCTTAGACGGACACATCTTCGTCTTCTTTGTCATGGTCGTTGCCGCCGCCGAAGCTGCAGTCGGACTGGCTATTATCATCTCTGTCTATCGCACGCGTGAGACGCTTAACGTCGACCGGGTGAACCTGCTGAAACTATGAAATTATTTTTCTGGCAACCCTGGCTCATTCCCATCCTGCCTCTGGCGGGCGCGTTGATCAATGGACTTTTCGGCAAGCGCTTTACCAAGTCCCTGGTCGCCACCATCGCGCTCTTCTTCACCGGAGCGTCGTTCCTCGTCGCCTGCGCACACGCCTATACCCTTACGTCCTCTGGCGCCGCGGCACTGGAGACCTCGTACGGAACCTGGATTCGCACCGGGAATTTTTCCGTGGACTTCGGGATTTACCTCGACCATCTCTCGATGATCATGATGCTGGTTGTCACCGGCGTCGGCTTCCTCATCCACATCTATTCCGTGGCATACATGGATCATGAGGGCGGCTATTACCGTTTCTTCACCTACCTGAATTTCTTCATGTTTTTCATGCTCACGCTGGTGCTCGCCAACAACTACCTGCTAATGTTCGTCGGCTGGGAAGGCGTGGGCCTCGCGTCCTACTTGCTGATCGGCTTCTTCTTCCTCAAGGATTCCGCCGCCAACGCCGGCAAGAAAGCCTTCATCACTAACCGCGTCGGCGACTTCGGATTCCTGATCGCGCTCTTCCTGCTTATCCAGCACTTCGGAACCTTGCGCTACGCCGAGGTATTCAGCATCGCGTCGCACTTTCCGGCTGAAACCAGCGCCGGAGTCCTAACCGCTATCGGTCTGCTGATGCTTGTCGGCGCCTGCGGCAAAAGCGCGCAGATTCCGCTCTTTGTCTGGCTTCCCGATGCCATGGAAGGCCCTACGCCGGTCTCCGCTCTCATCCACGCCGCCACCATGGTCACCGCTGGCGTGTACATGGTCTGCCGCTCGAACGCCATCTTCAGCCGCGCCCCCATTGCGCTTCTGGCCGTGGCCATCATCGGAACCCTGACCAGCTTTTTCGCTGCCACTATCGGCATCACGCAGACGGACATCAAACGCGTTCTCGCCTACTCCACGGTCTCGCAACTCGGCTACATGTTCATGGCGGCGGGAGTCGCGGCTTATTCGGCATCCGTCTTTCACCTGATGACGCACGCATTTTTCAAGGCTTTGCTCTTCCTCGGCGCTGGCTCGGTAATTCACGGCATCGGAGGCGAACAGGATATGCGCAAGATGGGCGGCCTCCGCAAGTACATGCCGTGGACCTGCTGGACCATGGTCATCGCAACCCTGGCTATATCAGGCTTTCCGCCGTTCGCCGGATTCTTCTCCAAAGATGAGATCCTCTGGCAGGCATTCAGTAGTCCACATGGCAGCAAGATTTTCTGGCTCATCGGTGTCATCACTGCCTTCATGACCAGCTTCTACATGTTCCGTCTCGTCTTCCTCACCTTCTTTGGTGAGTATCGTGGCCAAGCGTCTCAAGCTCATTCCTCGCATGACGATCATGGCCACCACGCGCCGCACGAATCGCCGTGGCTCATGCTTGCCCCTCTAGTGCTGCTCGGCGTGCTTTCTGTCATCGGCGGCTGGGTCGGAATCGGCAACCGCTTTGAGCACTTCCTCGATCCGGTGATTCAAAAGGTCTCAGTTGAGCAGGACACCGCACATCCCGGTGAAGCCGTAACTACTCCGGTCAGCGAAGGTGAAGGTGCTCCAGGAGAGAGTAAAGGGCTGGAAAACCTCCTGATGGGTGTCTCTGTTTTAGTTGCATTCGCCGGACTCGGCCTCGCCTGGTTCCTCTACATAAAGAACCCCGCACTGCCCGCGAAAATTGCAGCGGCCTCCGGCGGTCTCTACAAACTCGTTCTCAACAAGTATTGGATTGACGAACTTTATTCCGCGGCCATCATCGGTCCTCTGGTCGCGTTTTCGCGGGTTGTGCTCTGGCAAACCGTAGACCAAAAGGTGATCGACGGTTCGGTCAATGAAATAGCTGTCGCCGCGCGCGATGTTTCGCAGGTGGTTCGCCAGCAGCAATCCGGCCTGGTCCGCAGCTATGCCGGATGGGTTGCCGCCGGTGCTGCCGCGGTCGTTGCCTACATGGTCTGGATGGGAACCCGATGAACTTATCTGAACTCAACCCGTGGATTCTCACGCTTACCACCTTCCTGCCAGCCTTGGGAGCGCTGCTGATTGCGTGCCTGCCGCGCCGCGACCGCGACATACGCTGGTTCGCCATGGCGATATCGGTCATTACGCTGCTGCTCTCGCTGCACCTCCCATTTCACTATGGCGACGTTCCGCTGGCAGGCTCCGGCACCTTTGCCTACGAGCAAAATCTGCGCTGGGTCACCAGTCCGAATATTCACTACCACATCGGTATTGACGGCATCTCCCTCTGGCTCGTCGTACTCACGACGTTCCTGGTTCCGTTCTGTGTTCTTGCGTCGTGGAAGTCGATTCGCGATCGCGTGAAGGAGTTCTTCATCCTCCTCCTGGTGTTGGAGACGGCGATGATCGGCGTCTTCATCGCGCTCGATCTCTTCCTCTTCTACTTCTTCTGGGAAGCGACGCTCATCCCGATGGCGCTCATTATCGGCATCTTCGGACACCAGCGCCGCGTCTACGCCGCCGTCAAGTTTTTCCTGTACACGATGATCGCCTCGGTGTTCATGCTAGCGGCCATCATCTGGCTCTATGCGCAGTCGGGAACCTTTGACTTCACCGAGCTTCAGCACCTGATCGCCACGGGAGCAATTGCCCTTCCCGGACAAACCGCGCTCTGGCTTTTCCTTGGATTCTTTGTGGCTTTCGCCGTCAAGGTGCCGCTCTTCCCGCTGCATACATGGTTGCCCGACGCGCACGTCGAAGCACCGACCGCCGGATCGGTGCTGCTCGCCGGAGTTCTGCTCAAGATGGGAACCTACGGTCTATTGCGCTTCAATATCGGGCTCTTCCCCGCCGAGGCGCACCGGAACGCACCGTGGATCATCACTCTCGCAATCATCGGTATTGTTTACGGCGCACTCGTCGCGCTCGTCCAGCCCAACATGAAGAAGATGATCGCCTACTCCTCGGTCAGCCACCTTGGATTCGTGGTACTAGGCATCTACAGCTTTACACAGGCAGGCATGACCGGAGCGGTTTACCAGATGCTGAATCACGGCATCTCCACCGGAGCGCTCTTCCTCCTGCTTGGCATGGTCTATGACCGTCGCCACACATACGAGATCAAAGATTACGGCGGACTTGCCACGCCCATGCCCGTCTATGCCACGCTCTTCCTGCTCATCACGCTTTCGTCTATCGGACTGCCGTTGATGAACGGTTTTGTCGGCGAGTTCCTGGTGCTTAGCGGCGCCTTCCAGGCCAAGGCACTCTACGGAATCATCGCTGCCAGCGGTGTCATCTGGAGCGCTTTCTACATGCTCTGGCTCTACCAGCGAATCTTCTACGGAACCATCAGTCCCGTCAACGCCACGCTGCCTGACGCTAATCTGCGCGAGCGCTGCATTCTCTGGCCGCTCGCGGCTCTGGCTCTTGTCATGGGAGTCTTCCCAAGCTTCTGGATGAATTCGATTGATGCTTCGGTCGCGGGCATTCTCGGCGCGCAACACGGCGCAGCCTCTGCCCAGACCCTTCAAGTTACGGTAAATACGGTACACAAATAGCCATGCCAACAGCCGCCGATTACATTCGCATCCTTCCTGAAATTGTCCTCTCGGTCTGGGGCATCATCGTCATGTTCGTCGAGCCCATTTTGCCGGAGGGCCGCAGCCGTAAAGGCCTTGGCATTTTTTCCGCCTTCGGTGCGCTCGCCGCAATCGCCGCGACGGCCTACCAGGCGCAACCCCAGTTCGCCGGCTTCGGATTCGGCAACATGTTGCACGTGGACCACTTCAGCATCTTTTTTCACCTCGTGGTCCTGCTCGTAGCCTTGGCAACCATCCTGATGTCGCTCGACTACCTGCCCTTCCAGAAGATCGATCATGGCGAATACTACGCCCTGATTCTTCTTGGCTCGGTGGGCATGTGCCTGATGTCTTCGGCGGTCGAGTTGGTGCTTATCTTCGTTGCCCTGGAAATTTCCTCCATCGCCAGCTACATTCTTGCCGGTTTTCGCCGCCATGCCGCAGAGAGCGCCGAGAGTTCCATGAAGTATTTCCTCCTCGGCTCATTCGCCACTGCATTTTTTCTGTATGGAGTCGCGCTGCTATACGGGGCGACCGGTTCCACAAACGTCTTTGATATCGCCGCCAAGCTGAGCGGCGCCACCCGTATCGAGCCGCTTGCCTATGTCGCCGTAGCCCTGATTTTCACCGGCCTCGGCTTCAAAGTCGCCTGCGCTCCCTTCCACATCTGGACGCCCGACGTCTATGAAGGCGCGCCCTCCCCGGTTGTGGCCTTCATGTCCACGGCTCCCAAGGCCGCAGCCTTCGCAGTCCTGATCCGACTGGTGATTGACACGGCATCGCCCAACTGGTTTTGGGTCATCTGGACCGCAGCCGTTCTCTCCATGTGCGTTGGTAATCTCGGAGCTATCCTCCAGAGCAATGTCAAGCGCATGCTGGCTTACTCCTCCATCGCCCATGCCGGATACCTGATGGTCGCCTTCGCTTCCGCCAGCAATCGCGAACTTGGCATCTCCGCTGCAATGTTCTATTCCGCCGCCTACGCCGCGATGAACGTTGGCGCTTTTGCGGTCATCACCCAGATGTCTGGCAGCGGCGAACGCTACTCGCAGATCGACGACTACTCGGGCCTCGGCAAACGTTCGCCCATGCTTGCCGCCGCGCTCACTTTCTTTCTACTTTCGCTCATTGGAATCCCCATCACCGGCGGCTTCTTCGCCAAGTTTTACGTCTTCAGCGCCGCTCTGCGCACACACCTCATCTGGCTCACCATCATAGGCGTAGCCAATAGCGGCATGGGCTCCTACTACTACCTGCGCCTGATCGTGCGCATGTACATGTATGAGCCGCGCACCGAGGCTCCCGCTCCGAAAGTGGGATTCGGCATTGCCATGGCGATTGCCATCAGTTTGATCGCAACCCTCTGGCTCGGGGTGTTACCCAACGCTGTCCTGCACTACACGCAGGCCGCGCCCACCATCCTCGCCAGTCACTAGAGTGGTTCCAGAGTAGGTGTGTCCCGATGGTGCCCCATTTTTTCCGTAGTCAGCAAAGGCGGGTTTGCGCGTGTGGCGGATACACCAATCCAGAAACCGGCTTAGGGCCTGCAGTTGTTTTGGCGGGTGTGTTGCCACTCCACACTGCGGCCACGCTACGAGTGCTTCAGGTCCGCTGACTCCGGAACCGTCCAATAGTAAAGCCTCCGCCGCGGCGGAGGCTTTACTTCAAACTTGAGATCTATTTCACAACCTTCACGAAGACGATCATCAGCGTAAACAGCACCAGAGACTCGACGAATGCAAGACCGAGAATCATGGCAGTCTGGATGCCGGTGCGGGCGGCAGGATTGCGGGCTATGCCTTCGCAGGCGGCGGCGGCGATTTTGCCCTCGCCGAGTGCGGCTAAACCGGCGGCAATCGCTATAGCAAATCCGGAAGTGATGGCAACCCAGTTGGTGCCAGCGGCAGCGGCGGCGGGCTCACCCTGAGCGAAGACCGGAGTCGCCAGCATCAGGATAGCCATCAGGGAAAACAGTACGAACATTCTCTTGCTCATTGTTATTGCTCCTTCAGATTTCACCGCCAGTGGGTGGTTGACGCTCCTCGTAATGGGAGGCCCTCACGCTTGCGGCGTACAACAAAACTTGCGTTCAGTGCTCGTGGGCCACGGCCTCACCGATGTACACCATTGGCAGCAGCACAAAAATAAACGTCTGGATCAGCGAGACGAAGGCATGGAGGCCCAAGAAGATCACCGGAACGCCAATCGGGATCATCGAGAAGAACACCAGGATCACCATATCGCCCACAAACATGTTTGCGTACAGACGAACCGTGAGCGACATGATGCGCGCCAGATGGCTGCAAATTTCAATCAGGAACATCAGCGGAGCCAGCCAGCCAACCGGCCCGAAGAAGTGCTTGATATATCCCACGCCGTTGGCGCGAACACCCTGCACATGGTAATAGACCCACGTCACCAGGGCGCAACCGAGCGGCACCGCCGGAACGCCCGTCGGCGTCTCAAGGAACGGAATCAGCCCCAGCAAATTGCAGCACAGAATGAACAGGCCCAGCGTGATGAGATAGGAAAGATAACGCCTGTGGTTGCGGCCAATGATCTCTTCACTCTGCCGATCCATTAAGTCATAGACGCCCTCCATGATGTGCTGGAGCGTCTTTGGATTCTCAACCGAGAGATTTGCCCTCACCGCCACGAAAAACGCGATCAGGAGCACGAAGACCAGGAACTGCATCGCGACGTAGTCAGGAATCGGCGCGGCCGGATGGGCCGGGTGTATTCCCAGCGCAATGAGCAGCGCAGTCACTGGCCCGGCGAGCACATGGTTCAGGAGCGCGGTAAATGGCAGTTGATGCATGAGATGTCTGGATTAGTCCCGATTCAAGATAGTCGCCGGCTGCTGGCGATGAACTCGTACACGGCCTCGCACATGAGCGCGATTACAGGCGTTGCAAGCCCTGCAAGGAACCCCACCAGGCCTCGTACGGACCAAGTAAAGATAACATACGCGGATATTGCTATCAAGAAGATACGCCCCACTCCGCGCACCACCACGACCGCCCCGCGCTCCTGGCTCTTCACCTTCACAATCCGCTCGCCAATGGCGTTCACCGAAGCGGCCAGCCAGCGGAAGTTGATCCACCCCAACAGGGTTCCAAAAACCACTCCTACCGCCAGCATCCATCCCAGCGGCCACGCCACGGCCACCGCGCCAACGGCCCCCACCACGCCGATCATCCACTCGATCCGCCGCACGGTGGCCCCGTACACCTCCATCTCCTGCGCAGAGCTCTCTGCCCAGCCCAGTTGCTCGGATTCCTCCCAGTCCTCGGTTCTCTCCTCGAGATCGGGTGGCCCACATTCGCAGCCGGGTGGCCCACATCCGCCATCTTTTGGCGAATGTGGGATCGAGGAGGATCCTCCCGATAGCTCACCGCCAGGCTTCTCACTGTCCGCCATTCGGACCGTCCTTCTTATCTTCCTCAGCGCTCGCGTGCAGCGCCCTCCGAATCATCGAGACAAACCCTGCCACGGCCCCGAAGACAATTCCAAACAAATAGATCCAGTGCGTATGCAGGAAGTAATCCGCGGCCAGCCCCGCCAGGTAACCGACAATCAGCGCTGCCGGAATCATGAATCCGATCTCTGAGTACCGTGCCACCATCACCCACGGACTCTGTTCCCGTTTTTCCGGCTTCTCGTCTCGCATTTCGCGCCTCTCTTACACTTGCCCAGCCTTGGCCCGAAGGCAGCGCCGAAGGCCTAGCCACCCCGGGGCGGGGTCGTTTCGGGTGCCCATCAGGCTGTCTTCCCAACTCGCACCACTCCTGCTGTTATACAATTTTCATGTGTCCCTAGACGAAAACATTTATAACCTACGCAAACAGAAGCTGCAGCAGATCGAAGCTCTTGGTCAGCCTGCCTATCCTCACCACTTCAATTCCACCCACCAGGTGCCCGAGATTCTAGCCGCCTACTCAGCCAGCACTGGCGAGCAGCTTGAGGCCGAGCGCGTCACGGTCACTGTCGCTGGACGCCTGATTGCGATCCGCCTGATGGGTAAAGCCAGCTTCGCCCACCTCCAGCAGTCGGGCGAGAAGCTCCAGATCTATGTCAGAAAAGATGCCGTAGGCGACAAGCTTTGGGAGCTTTACAAGCTCCTCGATATTGGAGACCATGTCGGCGTCAAGGGCTATCTCTTCCGCACGCGGACCGGCGAACTCAGCATTCACGTTGAGGATCTGACGTTTCTCTCCAAGGATCTGCTGCCCATGCCAGAAAAGTTCCACGGCATGACTGACGTCGAGCTGCGCTATCGTATGCGATACGTCGATTTGATCGATCCCGAGGTGCGCCAGGTTTTCGTCAAGCGCGCCCGCATCGTGCAATCCATACGCCGCTTCCTCGACGCGCGCAATTTCATCGAGGTCGAGACTCCGATGATGCAGCCCATCGCCGGAGGCGCAGCCGCACGCCCGTTCGTCACCCATCACAATACGCTTGATATCGATCTTTTTCTGCGCATCGCCCCGGAACTTTACCTCAAACGCCTGGTGGTCGGCGGACTTGATCGCGTCTATGAGATCAACCGCAACTTCCGCAACGAAGGCGTCTCAACCCGTCATAACCCTGAGTTCACCATGCTCGAGTTCTACCAGGCCTATGCCGATTACAACGACCTGATGAACCTCACCGAGGAACTGCTGAAGACGGTTGCGATGGACATTAACGGCACCTTGGTCAATCCGTTTGGCGAGCGCGAAATCGATTGGAGCAACTTCCAGCGCCTCTCCATGCGCGAAGCGATTATCAAGTACTGGCCCGAGTCCGCCGGAGCCGCGCCAATCATGGAAGACTTCAAGGGTGAGCAAGTTGAGCAACTCGTCCGCCGCCTGCAAAAGGCGAAAGTGCAGCTCCCGTATGACCCCAACGAGCCTGCCGGACGCGCCATCGCCGATATGTTTGAAGCCGTTGCCGAGGAGCATCTCTGGCAACCGACCTTCATCTACGACTTCCCTCTCGCCATCTCGCCGCTCTCCAAGAACAAGGCCGACGAGCCTGATTTCGTAGAGCGATTCGAGATCTACGTTGCAGGCATGGAATTGGGAAACGCCTTCAGCGAACTCAACGATCCCGAGGAGCAGCGCCGCCGCTTCGAGCAGCAAATCTCAGAGCGCGAACGCGGCGATGACGAGGCTCACCAGATGGACGAGGATTATATACGTGCCCTCTCCTATGGCATGCCGCCCGCCGGAGGCGAAGGCATCGGCATCGACCGTCTCACCATGATGCTAACCGGCTCAACCTCAATCCGCGACGTGATTTTGTTCCCACTGCTGAGGCCGGAGAAAAGGGAAGAAGACAAAGCGGAGGTCGCGCAGGCGGAGCTGAAGTAGAGCAGCGGTAGAGCGGGTACATCATTTCCCGTTCTTGACGGAAGTGGGCCAGTTAACTTTGCCCTCTTCCGTTTTTTTGCGCCTTTTCCACCACTCATGATCTACTAATACCAAGGACCGCCACCGCGTCGCGGGGCTGAGCCTTGCATCCTGTTTGCAGTGATTTGTGAGAAGCGAGTACCCCCAATGGGATTTGACTTCAGCAGTGTAGAGCGCCGAGAACTCGGCTACCGCCTCATCGACCGCATCGATCAGTATTATTCCTCCCTCAACCGTCGAGCCATACAGCCCTCTGCCGCAGAGCGCACGGGGATACATGAGCCGCTCCCACTGCCGGAGCTAGGCAGCGACGCCATGCTCGTGCTCGACGATCTCTGCAAGGAAATGATCGACAAGGGATTTCACATCCCTGCCGCCAACTACTTTGGCCTCATGAATCCGACGCCAACCTACATGGCCGTGTTGGCCGACACGCTGGTCTCCGCCTTGAATCCGCAGCTTGCCTCGTTGGCGCGCTCGCAATTTGCCAGCACCCTCGAAGCGGAAACCATAGGCTGGATCGCCTCGCGTTTTGGCTGGCACAAGCCTGCGGGAGATACCCCCGTCCCGCCCGATGCGATTCTCTGCGATGGCACCTTCACCAGCGGAGGTAATGAAGCGAATTTTACCGCTCTCGCCTTGGCAATCGCGCATCATTTCCCCAACGCCGTCGAGGATGGCATCGCTGCCATAGGCGCACGTCCGGTATTTTATGCATCGGCCGAAGCGCACCATTCGCTGGAGAAATCCGCCGGCCTCCTCGGACTCGGGCGAAAAGCTCTGCGCCGCATTCCAGTCAACGACGATCTGCGTCTCGATACCGCGCGCCTCATCTTGCAGATTGAAGCGGATTACTCCTGTGGTTTCGCTCCATTCTGCATTGTCGCCACGGCGGGCACCACCAGCTCCGGAGCTATCGACGACCTCAACGCGGTGGCCTCCATAGCTCAGCGTTACGGCCTCTGGCTGCATGTTGATGGCGCTTACGGTGCTGCTGCCGCCTTCAGCGACCAGTACCGTGGTTTGCTCAGCGGCATCGAGCGCGCGGACTCCATCACGATTGACCCACACAAGTGGCTCTCCATGCCATTTGCCGCGGGAGTAATTTTGACCCGCCAGCCGCCTATGCTGGAACGCACATTCTCCATTGCGTCGCCCTATATGCCGAGTCTGGCCCGGCCAACCATGATCGACAATTTCAAGATCAGCGCCCAGTGGTCGCGGCGCATGAACTCGCTCAAGCTCTGGCTCACCCTGCGCGTGCATGGACGCCGCGCCTATCAAGAGATGATCGAGCGCCAGATGCAACTCGCAACCATGATGCGCGAGTGGTTCGAGGGCTCCGAGTATTTTGAGCTGGCTGCCCCGCAAACCCTGCCCATTCTGAACTTTCGCCTGTGCGGAATAAGCAAGGATGATGCAGCCCAGACAGAAGCTGCACATCAAAGATTTATCGATGAATTCAATCGCGACGGCCGCTACTGGATCAGCCGTACCCATGTGCGCGGCAAGAGCGTGCTGCGCATGATGATCATCAGTTACCTGAGCACCGCTGAGCACGTCGTGGGCTTACAGCAGGCCTTGCACGCAGCGGCGGAGCGCGTTGCACTCCGCACGGTAGCTCTGGAAGGCGCCCAGGTGGAAGAGTAATCGCCCGTGCGGTTGTCTTTAAGCTCTTAAGAACAAAAAGAGCGTCAGCGCGATAAACGCCGACGCTCTTTCTTCAGCAAAGCGCTTTACAGCTTTTCCAGCACCGCAACCAGGTACTTCCAGAACTCGGCCACCGATGAAATCTGCACTCGTTCTGCCGGGCTGTGCGGATGCTCGATCTGCGGTCCAAACGAAATCATCTGCATCCCCGGATAATTCACGCCGATTACGCCGGTTTCGAGTCCTGCGTGCATGGCGATCAGGTTTGGCGTCGAGCCGTACATCTCCTCAAAAACCGCCTTCGACTTGCGCACGATGTCGCTATTCGGTTCAGGCTTCCAGCCGGGATAACTGTTGGCGTGTTCGACTTCGAATCCGGCCAGCAGGCAGGAAGTTGCAACCAGGCGCTTCGCGATGTTAATGCTCCCCAGGATGGCCGAACGCTGGCTGGTGACGATTTCCGCCACGCCGTCTTTCAAACTAACGGTTGCGACGTTGGTTGAATCCTGCACCAGTCCCGGTACGTCGGGACTCATGGCCAGCACGCCGTGATGCAGGCTGGAGATCAGATCCACCACCCTCTTTGCGTCTGTGGCGGCAATGACCTGTTGCGGACGCTCAGCCTTCTCCACCACGATCTGCAAATCGGGGTCGAAGGAGCCAAGATCGACGCGAACATCCTCCGCATACTGAGCCACGATGGATTTGAGCTTTGCTTCATTCGCGGCATCGGACACTACGACGGCGAAGGCCTCGCGCGGAATTGCATTATGCGCGCTGCCACCCTTCAAGTCCGCGATTTCAAGCGGGAGCTGTTCCAGCGCAAGTTGCAACGTGCCCCCAAGGATTCTCACCGCGTTGCCACGGCCAAGATGGATGTCCACTCCCGAGTGTCCGCCCTTGAGGCCGCTGACTTTGATGCGATAGGCCGCACCCGCACCTGCCGCCTGTAGTGCAACCTTGCGACGGGCGCGCGTGTTCAGGCCGCCTGCGCAGCCAATGCACAGCGTTCCCTTCTCTTCGTTGTCGAGGTTGAGCAGGTAGTGAGCTTTGAGCACTCCGCCCTTGAACGCTGCGGCTCCGCCGAGAGTAGTCTCCTCTTCAACGGTGAACACAAATTCCATGGGACCGTGCTTGATCGTCTTGCTCTCCATCACTGCCAGGGCCGAGGCCACGCCTACCCCGTTATCGGAGCCAAGCGTAGTGCCGTCCGCGTATAGCCAGTCTTCCTTGCGAACAATCTTGATACCGTCGGTATCGAAGTTGAAATCCGTGCCCTCGTTCTTCTCGCAAACCATATCGAGATGGCCCTGCAAGGCGGTTACCGGCGCGGATTCGCGGCCAGCGTGGGCGGGCTTGCGTACAACGACGTTTCCGGCCTCATCGACGATTGACTCCAGCCCAAGGCTGGCGGCTAGCTTGACGATGTGATTGCGTACGGCGGCTTCCTTTGTGGATGCCCGGGGAATGGCGGCCAGCGCTTCAAAGTGTTTCCAAATCTCCTGCGGTTCAAGTCCAGCAAGTGCAGATGACATGTCTCGCTCCATAAAACGGAATGCAACTATCCTACAACGAATACCCGGCGAAACCCGAGCCTACTCCCACGTCTTCCAAGGCGCTTTCCCCGATGCCCACAGCTCCTCAAGCTGGTTTTTATCGCGGAGCGTGTCCATTGGCTGCCAAAAGCCGCGATGATGGAAAGCACGCAACTGGTCGGCCTTGGCAATCCGCTTCAGGGAATCCTGTTCAAATGGAGTCGAATCGCCATCGATATATTCCCCAACTTTGGGAGACAATACGAGAAAGCCTCCGTTGATCCACTGACCGTCACCTGCTGGCTTCTCCTGGAAATCGAGAATCTTATCGTCATTCAACACCAGCGAACCAAAGCGCCCGGCTGGTTGCACGGCGGTGAGCGTCGCTAGGCGTCCATGCTGCTTGTGGAATGCAATCGAGCGGGTAATATCAACGTCGGATACGCCGTCGCCATAGGTCATGCAAAACGCTTCTTCGTCCTTCACATGCGGCAAAATACGCTTGATGCGGCCTCCGGTCTGGGTTTCGCCACCGGTATCGATCAGCGTTACCCGCCACGGCTCGCCAAAGTGCTGATGCACTTTCATGCTGTTCTTTTCCAGGTCGAAGGTGACGTCGGAGGAGTGCAAAAAGTAGTTGGCGAAATATTCCTTGATGATGTAGCCCTTGTACCCAAGGCATACGATGAAGTCGTGGACATTATGCGTCGAATAGATCTTCATAATGTGCCAGAGAATCGGAAAACCGCCGATTTCAACCATCGGCTTGGGACGCTGCGTCGTTTCTTCGCTCAGGCGGCTTCCGAGACCACCCGCTAAGATCACTGCCTTCATAAGGCTTCCAGTCTTGAATAAATTTTCGAAAGTATATCTTAGCCCCGGAACGTCTCTTTGCGAACTGTAAGCCGCTCGATCAAGTCCTCTTTGATCGTGTAACCCCGCCCCACCGAATCACTCACCACAATCGTTCCCCACGGGGCAACCGTGACCTCAGGCTCGATAATGTCTTCTTTCCAGTAGCGTGCCGACGCCGATACGTCTCCCGGCAGGGAGAAGCCGTTCAGCGTGGAAAGCGCCACATTATGGGAGCGCCCAATCCCGCTCTCCAGCATTCCTCCGCACAACGCCGGAATTTCTGCCGCTAGAGACACGTCGTGTATGCGGATTGCCTCGCTAAATCCACCTACCCGGCCAAGCTTCACGTTGAGAATCCGGCAGGCCTTCAGTTCAATCGCCGCCAGTGCGTGCCTCGCGCTGAGTATTGATTCATCCAGGCAAAGACTGGTCGACAGCTCGTACTGCAGCAGCGAATGAAGATAGATCTCATCGCTCCAGAGCGGCTGTTCCAGCATCAGCAAGCGGTATTGATCAAACTGCTTGAGGTGCTCCGCATGATCCAGAGTGTATGAACTGTCGGCGTCGCAGGAGAGCATAATCTCCGGAAACTGCGCGCGAATCTTAGCCAGCACTTCCACATCCCAGCCCGGCTTCACCTTTACCTTAATTCGCTGATATCCCGCCGCAACTTCGGCTTCGATTTGCTCCAGCAGTTGCTCGTGGGAATCCTGAATACCAATCGAAACCCCTGCCGGAACCTCTTTGCGATTGCCGCCCACCAGCTTCCAAAGAGGTACCTGTTTCACCTGCGCCTCGGCATCCCACACCGCGTTCTCCAGCGCTGCCTTGGCCATCCGATGCCCACGCACGGCAGGCATTCGCCGCGCCGCATCGCGTCCGCTGTCTAATTCCAATCCAATGAACGCCGGCGCAAGGCACTCCCGCAGCACATACCATGCCGTATCGGTCGATTCCTCGGAATAGAAGGGACGTTCCCCCGCCGTGCATTCGCCCCATCCGTCCACGCCTTCACAGTGAACGGTCACAAGAACGATCCGGCGTTCCGTAGTGCGCCCTACGCTGGTCTCAAAGAAGTGAACCAGCGGCATACGAATTTCGCGTAGAGTAATGGCTTCGATTCTCATTCTGCGTGCAACGTATCAGAGCCATCGTCTGCTGCGCAACCCAGAATCTCAGGCAGCCGTTTCCAATTCTTCCCGGTTCCAGTTCGCCAGTTCCGCGCCAGCCTCATATGTGCTCTGCAGGAAATCCAGTACCATCTGCTCAGGTGATTCAGCGGAGCGAACCTTGTCGTACATCAGGATGAATTCCTTCAGTTCCGGATGATAGAACGCCGCCTCAGGAAGCACCGGTTTCAGTTCAAGCCCCGGCGGGGCGGGAGCGGCATAGCAGTAGAATGCGGGACCATCCACGCCTGCGCCTCCGGGCCACCAACCGGCGCTGATGACCTCGTGCGAGTAAGCTTCGCGCGTGATCGCGTCCGCGTCAGGGCGCGCCGGAGCGCGCCGTCCTGAAAATCGCGTGACCGCCAGATCAAAGCTTCCCCAGAAAAACTGTACCGGACTGTTCTTTCCCAAAAATCGCCCGCGAAACTTCTTGAACAATGCATCGCACGAAACCAGGATGCACCAGAAACGACGCGTCGCGTCCGCATCATACGCTACATACAAGCCGTCATCTGCAAAAGCAATTGGCCCTGCGACCTCAACGGGCTTCGCATAAATGGCGACTTCGATTCCCAACGAACGCAGCGCCGACATGAATTCCACATAGAATTCCGAGACTGTGCATGGCTTCAATGCAAGCGTCTTGCGCACACCGTCGGAGCGGTCGATGAGCAGTTTGTGATCGATGAAGTCAAACTGCACCTCGAAGACAAACCTGCCGTAAGGGATCGGTGAGGTAGTCAAGCCCCTGGCATTCACATACAGCGGAACGTTCCACCAGTGATTCGTGTTCGGAGTGAGCGCCATGCGGACTTTGCCTACGATCTGCGCCCACATATGAAGGTTATGGTACGTTTCCTGCCACTCATTAAGCGGCAACGCAGGCCATGGTTCGGGTCCAACCGGCGCAAGAGTGCGCGGCTTGTCCCCGCTCGTGTTCAGGTTGGTATCCATGTGTCGCGCTCCAGTCAAATCCGATTAGATCAGCCAACTTCTCTCCGCCTTCAGATGTCAGTTCTTCGAGTGTCGATCCTGCAAATCTTGCCACCCAAGCTCCAGTTGCCAGCTTAAGTTATCCTATGTCCAGTAGCTCTGACATACCGATTCTGCGAGGACATTTTCCCTTGAAACTCGAAATCGTTCAAGCCGGGGAACCCGTACTAAGGCAGTTCGCGCGTCCCCTTCGCGCCGATGAAATCCGCAGCCCCGAAATCCAGCAGACTATTGCCGATATGCTTGAAACCCTCCGCCTCGCGCCCGGCGTAGGCTTGGCGGCGCCGCAAATTGGGCTCGGCCTGCAACTCGCAATCATCGAAGATCGCGAACAGTATCAAAGTTCCTGGAGCGCCGAGCAGTTGCGCGCTCGCGGACGAGTGCCAGTTCCCCTCCATGTCCTCATTAATCCGCATTTGGAACCCGAAAACGGTGCAAAGATCGACTTTTTCGAAGGCTGCCTGAGCGTTGCAGGTTACCTCGCCGAGGTCCCACGCTATAGCCGCGTCCGCGTCCGTTACCTCGATGAACATGGCAGAAGCCAAAGCCTCGCCGCCGAGGGATGGTTCTCCCGCATCCTGCAACACGAGATTGACCACCTCAACGGATCGCTCTACATCGATCACATGAAGCCGCGCACCTTCATGTCAGTCAAGAATTACCTTGATCGCTGGCGCCACGCAGAAGACGAAGCCCACCGCACCTTTGGAAGTTAAAGCCTCAAGGATGAAAATTCAGCGCCCGTACAATTTTGTCAGCGTCCTCAATCGTGCCGCCATCGACGGTCCCAACTGTTCCCGCTCATAGCGCCATCGCCAGTTCCCGTTCATGCGGCCCGGCAGATTCATACGCGCCTCGCTGCCCAACCCAAACACGTCTTGCATCGGAATCAGCACCGTGTCCGCAACCGAAGCCATCAGCGCGTGAATCATCGCCCACTGGATCTCTTCGCCCCGCAAATTCAAATATGCGCTGGCAAACTCGCGCTCCCGGCGCAGATCCTCTTCGCTGCGCGTCGAGTCAGCGATTCCGCTCGTCCACCATCCCACGGTTGTATCGTTGTCGTGTCCGCCTGTATAGGCCACCAAATTCTGCTCGTAGTTGTGCGGCCGGAAGCTCGGTCCCTGCGGATCGGTGCCAAACGCAAACTGTAGAATGGCCATCCCGGGAAAGTTGAAGCGCTTTCGAATTGCCTCAACTTCCGGCGTAATGTTGCCAAGATTCTCAGCCACTATCGGCAGCTCTCCAAATTCCCTCTGCAGCGCCTCGAACAGCTCCGCCCCCGGACCTTTGACCCAGCGCCCGTTGACAGCCGTCGTCTCGCCAGCCGGAACTTCAAAGAAGGCCTCAAACCCGCGGAAATGGTCTACGCGTACCAGGTCAAACAGCTTCAGCACGCCGCGTAACCGCGCAATCCACCAGTGGTAGCCATCGGCCCGCAGCCGGTCCCATCGATAGGTAGGATTGCCCCACAACTGCCCCGTTGCGCTGAAATAATCCGGAGGAACGCCGGAAACCTTCAGCGGATTTCCCCGCTCGTCGAGCCAGAATAATTGCGGAGCCTTCCAAACATCGGCGCTGTCGTGAGCCACGTAGATCGGCACGTCGCCCATGATGCGAATGCCCTTCCCTTTGCACGCTTCGCGCACCTCTCCCCATTGCCGGAAGAACTCAAACTGCCAGAACTTGTATGCCGCAATCTCTCCGGCCAGCCGCTCGCTCCAGCGCGCCAGCGCCGCAGGCTCACGCCCTGCCAGCTCCGGCTCCCATTCGGTCCACGCGATCCCGCCATGCGCGTCTTTCGCAGCCATAAACAGCGCATACTCTTCCAGCCAGTCCGATTGTTCATCGCAGAATGTCTCGTACTCCTCATCGCGCTCGACGCTGCGCTTCAACGCTGCAAAGAAGGCCCCCGCAGCCTTCCTCAACATCGCAAAGCGGAATGCGATCACCGCGCCGTAGTCGATGGATCGAGTGGGTAGAGCGGGAACTTCAGCCAGATCCGCAGTGCTCAGCAGTCCCTGCTCCGCAAGCAGGTCCAGGCTGATCAGCAACGGATTGCCGGCAAAGGCCGAAAAGCATTGGTAGGGCGAATCCCCATACCCCGTGGGATTCAGCGGAAGCACCTGCCATATTTTCTGACCGGCATCGGCTAGAAAATCAGTGAAGGAAAATGCCTCGGGCCCCAGGTCGCCCGCGCCATAAGGCCCCGGCAGCGATGTCGGATGCAGAAGAATCCCCGAACTGCGCTGAAATTTCATCGGTCAGTAAGGTAACTTGAACCGCGAAGTCTGCGCAAGAACCGAGCGCATCCAGTCCAGCGCTCGCCTTCAAATCAAGCGGCATTTCACCAGAGGCGGTGAACGTTGTAGGCGTCAAATAAAGCCTCATTGCTGACCAAAACAAATCCTTCCGCCTGAGCCTGGGCAATCAACATGCGATCAAACGGGTCTTTGTGCTCAATCAGCATCAGACCAGCACGTTTGGCATGCTCCACTGAAATTGGAAGCTCCAGAAATCCAAGTCTCTGCAACGTTTCGCTAAATGAGTGGACGAACGATTCGGCCTCCGGCAGCTTGCCAATCCGGAATTTAGTCGCGATCTCCCAGGCTGACGCTGCGGAAACATAAACGTCGTTATTCAGGTCGTTGAGTGCGCGACGCGCTTTCTTGCTAAGACTTGCTGAATCGAGCGCCCACCAAAGCAGCGCATGGGTGTCTAGCAGAAGCTGCATTCTTATTCTCCCGACCAGAGTCGAAGTTCGTCCGCTGGCAATGGAGCGTCAAAATCAGCCGCAATGGTAAATACTCCCTTAAACAAGCCAGGCATCCGTCCCTTGCTCTTAGGCTTGTTTATGGGAACAATCTTGGCAACCGGCTGCTTGGTGCGTCCTGACGTGATAACCACCTCTTCGCCACTCAGCGCCCGCTTGACCAGCGCCGAAAGATTCGTCTTTGCTTCGTGCATCGTGGCTTCATACATGACAGCACGCTCCAATACGGCTAAGAGTATCTTAGCTAATTCCGACGAATGCGTCAATCGAGTTTTCTCAGTCATTCTTCTTAAGCAGCCTACCCGTGAGAAAAAGCGTGATTGGCTCCATCGCGGAGTATATAGTTCTGAGCTGAAAGCAAACTTACAGCGCTCTGGTTTGTCTGGAGGAGAATATGGCAAGGACAGCCATTCTATCTTTAATCCTGACGTGCGCGTTCATGGCAGCAACGGCGCAGTCTGGAGCAGTCATTCCCCAAGGGGGTACGGGCCATGCTGATCAGGCCAGTTGCGTGATCCTTAAGCGAATGGGACCAGCGGATCAGATTACCAGTCACTTATATTCCTTTGGTTTCAGAGGCAAGCAGTTTCAGTACATAGAGGGTGGGCTCCCAGAGGGATTTCCCTTTCATGGGCGATTGACTGACCATGATGTCCGCAACCTGCAAGGAAGAGGCGCAGAAGTGCTCTTCCTGGAACCTCAGTACACTGCGCAGAACCTTAAGGACGCAAGGGCCGAGTGCAGGAAGATTACGGGGAAAAACCCGAATCAAACGCCCGAGCCGAGTGGCAAGTCCAAGCCAGATAAAGAGGCGCTGGCCGCAAATGTGCCGTCCTTTGTCGAGGAAGTTAAGTTGGATTGTTCTTCCTCGCCTGCCGGGGCAGATATTGAGATCGATGGCAGTTTTGTGGGAAACACGCCATCATCTGCGGGCGTGACTCCCGGAGATCACACCATAAGGATTACGAAGGACGGGTATGTTCCTTGGGAGAGGAAGCTCAAGGTGTCAACGGGAAACGTAAAGATTTCGCCCGAGCTGAAACAGTTGCCGAGACTCTAGAGCCTATTAGCATTAGGTTGCCCAGTATGTTTACTGAGTGAACTGGAGACGAGATTTGAAACTGCGATTCAACTTTCTTGCGATAGAAACCTTCGGACGACTTCAGAGAACGAAGGAATTTGTTCAATTGCTTCACAACGCACTGCCGACGGAATCTCTTAGAGAGACCGAGGACCTGAAGCTGTTCGCGGAGTCTGAAGGGTGGGACTTCGGTGATTACCAAGTTGAAAAACAACTACTAGATGAGAGACTCAATCACTGGATGCCAAGGCTTGCGGCATACTCGTGCATCATTCTTCTGTACTCGATAGTTGAAAGCCAGTTGCAAGAATGCGCAGAGCAGGTTGGCAAAACGCATAAGACGAGTTTTTGCGTACAAGACTTGTGCGGGGCTGACGTGGAGAAGGCCGCTCTTTACCTACGCAGGGTAGCTGGGGTAGATGTGAAGAAAGATGCGGGTTGGCTGCATATCGAGAATCTTCGACAGCTCAGAAATCTCATCGTCCACGCTGGCGGAAAACCGGTCAAGGAGAAGCACCAAAGTCTAATCGCAAAGCTATCTAAGAGTCACCCCGGCTACGTCAAGTATGAGGAGAGTTGTTGGCCGCCACACGGTCAGGTCTGGATTTCCATGAACCTCTGCTCTTATTTTGAAGATCAGATTACCGAGTTCTTCAAACGTCTTTTCAAAGAACTCGGACTTTCTGAAAAAGGCACCGAATTCGCGTAGGGACGGACTACCTGGAACACACACCAACGAATCGATAGCGCGCACTCGCACGGAATTATGCCAGCTCCAACTCGATTTTCTTCGTCGCAGCGTCCAATTTCACAATTCTGAAGCTCCGAATCTGTCCAGCGCGCGCTGCCTCGGGCTTTGCCGGAGTGTTTACCGGGCCACCCTTCCATTTCGCATTGAGCATGGCGCTAAGGTTTGACATATCGAGCTTACCAACCTCGGCCTTCGGTTCTTCTTTCACGGCGGCAATCTCGGGAATTCGGCAGTTAACCCGAATGCCTTCGCCGAGTTCAACCCGCGCCGTGTCGCCGGATTCCTCAATCAAGCGTCCCGTCACCACGTCGCCGACCTTGTGTTCGGCAATGTATTCATCCAGCCCGGTCGGAACCAGTTGCTTCATGCTGAGGCGTAACTGACGCTTTTCGATGTCAATCTCGGTTACCAGCACCTGTACTTTTTGCCCGAGCTTCAACACGTCCTGAGGATGCTCAATGCGCTTTTCGGCGCTGATTTCGCTGACGTGAACCATGCCCTCGATGCCTTCAGCAAGCTGCACGAATGCTCCAAACTTGGTGATGCTGGTGACGGGGCCCTCGACGATGGTGCCTGCGGGGAATTTCTGTGCGGCTTGAGCCCAGGGATCGCCCAGCGCCTGTTTGAGTCCTAGTGAGATACGCCGCTCGCCAACGCTGACGCCTAGAATTACGGCCTCGACGGTTTCGCCCGGCTTCATTACCTCGCCAGCTTTTTTAACCTTTTTGCCCCACGACATTTCCGAGAGATGAATTAATCCCTCGATGCCCGGCTCCAACTCCACGAATGCCCCGAACTCGACCACCCGCGTCACGGTTCCCTGCACTCGTTCGCCAACCTTGAATTTTTCAGGAACAGCGTCCCACGGATGCTTTTGCAGTTGCTTCAAGCCCACGGAAATCCGGTGTTTCTCGGCATCGATCTTCAGAACCTTAACTTCCACCTGCTGGCCCACGGTCAGCACGTCGCCCGGCTTACTGACGCGTCCCCATGACATGTCGCTGACGTGCAGCAACGCGTCCACTCCGCCCAGATCGACGAATGCGCCATAATCGGCAAGGCTTCGAACCGTACCGCTGATCGTCTCGCCTTCCTTCACCTCGGCATAGCGCTGCTGCTTGGCGGCGCGCTCTTCCTCTTCGGCCACGGCGCGGCGGTCCACCACCACGTCTTCGTCGGTTACGTCGAGCTTGATAATGCGGCAGCGGATCTGTTCGCCGACCAGTTTTTCCATCGCAGCGGTGTCACGCTCTCCGCTGCGGGAGGAGGGCATAAAGGCACGCACTCCCACGTCCACGCTGAGCCCGCCCTTGATTACGCCGGTTACGGTGCCAAGAATGACCGTCTTTTCGGCAAACGCCTTTTCCAAGGCCGACCAGTCTTTCGGCAATTCCACTTTCAGACGCGACAGTTCGTAGTAACCCTCGGGGTTTCGGCCCTTGACCGATACCGGAAACTTATCGCCGACCTTTACCGTTTCTCCTGCACCCTCGAACGGCGCGAGCGGCAGAATACCTTCGGTTTTGTAGCCAATATCGAGAAATACCGACTCGGCTGAGATGGCAACGACTGTGGCCTCGATCTGCTTGTTACCGTCCGGAGTCTTGTGCGAATGCGACTGCTCGAACTTGGTAAGCATGTCCTCAAAGGACTCATTGGCATCTGGGGTGGGCTGGGAGTTTGGACTGTTCGGGTTAGCCATGAAAGGTTACGGCCTCATTCTCGGGTATGCCGACTAGGATATCATCGCGACTGCTCCGGCGTGAGCAGCTTTAATCAACCATGCGCCAACCGCCCTCGGCGAGGGCAACAAATCTAGCGGCTTCCTCGGATTCCAGCCCCTGTAGGGCGATGCCCAATTCACCTAGAGGTTCGTCGAATCCATCATCTGCCAGCGCAAACGTCCCAAAATGCGATGCCACGCTCAGCTCCGCCCGTAGAATTCGATGCGCCTCCAGGGCTTCCGCGGGACTGCAATGAACTTCGCTCATGAACCATTCCGGGCGGTAGGCCCCAATCGGCAGCAGCGCCAACCTGGGACGCGGGAAACGCTCGCCGACCTGTGCAAACTGATTTCCGAAGCCCGTGTCTCCTGCAAAGTAGATAGCCCTGCCATCGGCGTTTCCGGCCTGCGGCAACAGCGCAAATCCACACCATAACGAGGCGTCGCGATCCCACGGCGTGCGTCCGGAAAAGTGCCGCGCCGGAGTACAGACCACGCGCACTCCGCTCTCGTGCCGCGCCTCCTGCCACCAGTCCATCTCCACTACGTCGCGCACGCCGAACCCGCGTAGTTTGCCGCCATTTCCCAAAGAAGTATAGAAGCGCGGGCGGTGGATTTTCCAGAGCCGCTTGATCGTCAGGCGATCCATATGGTCGTAATGGTTGTGGCTCAGCAGCACTACGTCGATCTTTGGCAGGTCTTCAAAGAGAATTCCGGGGGCGCACACCCTTCGCGGTCCCATGAACTGCACAGGACTCGCCCGCATCGACCAGACTGGATCGGTCAGAATATTCAGGCCCTGCCATTGCAGCAGAAATGTCATGTGCCCCACGAAGGTCAACCGCAGCGCATCCGCCGGGTCGCTCTCACGTGGTACGCGCGGAGGTGGCGCAATTCCCGGTGAATTTTCCATCCACGCTGGCCACGGACCTTGCTGCCGCGTGCGCATCCACCGCACAAGATCGGCAATGCCGCGCACGCGCCGCCGTGGATTATGAAATCGTCTGCCGTCGAAATGATCGCTGAGAGGAGCCCGGGGATCTGCCATGATTGCTCTATTAAACCTACTTCGATGCGGCGCAGTACGCAATGGGAGTTTCTGGCTCGCGTTGTCCGCAAGCTGCGAACGCCTTACAATTTCGACATGCCACGTGCCGTTAAGAAATCCGCGACCACGCCCGAGCGAGACATCCTCAAACTGATCTCCTCCTCAGAACACAGACCGCAGCCGCCTTCACGCCGCATCGGCATTCACACCTCCACCGCCGGGGGCGTTGACACCGCAGCCGAGCGTGCCTGGCGTCTCGGATGCAACACGCTGCAGATCTTCAGTTCGAGTCCCCGCATGTGGCGTCCTTATGACATTTCGCCCGAGCAGTACGAGTCCATGGCCCGCCTCCGCGCCACCTACGATCTCAAGCCGCTGGTGATCCACGCTAATTACCTCATCAATGTCGCGGGCACCAATCCCGAGATGCTGGAGAAGTCTGTCTCCGCCTTTCGCGCCGAAATGGAGCGAGCCATCTCACTCCACGCCGAGTACGTAGTCCTTCATCCAGGCAGCTTCCGCGATTGCGGCCGAGAGCAGGGTCTCGTCAACGCCTGCGCCGCCATAGCGCGCGCCGCCGATGGACTGAATATGGCCGACAACGGACTCACCCTTCTGATTGAGAACACCGCCGGAGCGGAATTTTCCTTAGGATCGAGCTTTGAAAGTGTCGCCGAACTGATCTCCGCGCTCGCCAAATACGTTCCCGTCGCCTCATGCATCGATACCTGCCACACCCACGTGCGCGGCTATGACATTGTGAGCGAAGACGGTTACGCTGAGACCATGCGCCAACTCGATGCCACCGTGGGCCTCGCTAACGTGCGCGTCTGGCATTGTAATGACGCGAAAGCTGCCTGCGGCTCCAAGCTGGATCGCCACGAGCATATAGGAAAAGGCAGCATCGGCCTCGAACCATTCCGCCGCCTGCTCAACGATCCCCGCAACACTCATGCGGCCTTCATCTTGGAAACCCCTATCGATGAGCCTCTCGACGACCTACATAATGTCGAGGCGCTGAAGGCGCTGGTGGAGTAGCAGTCGCGGCAGTTCCGGATTGCCTGTCATCCACCCGGAACACCGGGAAACATCGCCACATGCCGACTGGTCAGGACTAATCTGCCGTCGATGAGTGACTCGGCGATTTACCACTCGTCGCGATTGTCGTAGCGGGTCAACTGGCAGCGGTCACTTGTCCAACAAGCCAGTGGTATATCGAGAACAGGCAATCCGCATTCCTCCGGCCAATGATGCCAACGCCTTAACCGTGACGGCTCGCGCTCCTGCGCAGGTTGTGATGCGCACTGTAATCGTCAGGTTAATGAGTAATTGCTTGAGAAAGCCTATTTTCAAAACCATGCGCCCAGCTGCGATACGCGGTTCATGGGAAATATAAATTAGCGCACGTGTCAGGGTTCAGAGATCAGGAAGCAGGGATCGCAGAATTCATACTTGACAACGATAGAAAATCCACTACCATATGGTTGTGGATAAATTGGGTACAACATTTGCGGCTTTGTCTGATCCCACCCGTAGGGCGATGATCGAACGACTCTCCCATGGGCCTGCCTCTGTGCATGGATTGACGGAACCGTTTGCACTCTCGCAGCAGATGATTTCAAAACATATTGCCTACCTGGTTCGGGCGCGGATTGTCATCAAGACGAAGCGCGGACGGGAGAGTGTATGCACGCTTAGGCCGGAGGCGATAAAGACAGTCAGCGACTGGGCGATCAGCTATCGCCGATTCTGGGAAGAGAGTTTCGACAAGCTGGATGCGATTGTGAATCAAATGAAAAGAGTGGAGGTCAGAGATGACAAAAAACAGGGTTAACGAGACTGAGCGGATGGTTGTCACAAGAATTTTTGATGCCCCACGAGAATTGGTTTGGAAGGCGTGGACAGACCCGAAGTACATCATGCAGTGGTGGGGACCGAAGGGCTTTACCGCGCCCGTTTGCCAGATGGATTTTCGCGTTGGAGGAAAACTTCTCTGCTGCATGAAGGCGCCGGACGGGCAGGAGTTCTGGAATGCGGTTGAGTACCACGAGATTGTTCTGCACGAGAAGATCGTTTCCTTGATGTACTTTTCGGACTCGAAGGGAAACAAGGTCGATCCTGCGCAGTTAGGAATAGAACATGAGGCCATAGACGGTGCGTACGACGTGACCATCTTTGAGGATCTCGGAAACGGCCAGACGAAACTCACCTTCATTGGAAATGAACCCATGGAGAGCGCAAAAAATAGC
>Ga0181528_10000311_pt1 | contig 39108 bp, 42 predicted proteins | sample PEATcosm2014_Bin_47_FD_119742 | JGI IMG/M metagenome (GOLD analysis project Ga0181528, IMG submission 119742) | Peatland microbial communities from MTU Mesocosm Facility, Houghton, MI, USA - PEATcosm2014_Bin10_10_metaG | ecosystem: Environmental > Terrestrial > Soil > Wetlands > Peat | place...
AGGCAGCGGGAGCCGGGGCCAGCACCGGTCCCTACGTCACCACGCTGAACTGGAAGAAGGTCACGCTGCCGAAGGGACTGAAGCTGTCCTCGGCAGGGGTGCTCTCGGGGACACCGAGTTCCAAGCTGGCTGCGCCGACTTCGGTCACGGTCAAGGTGACTGAGACGGTCACCACTCTCGATGGCAAGAAGAAGGTCAAGACTCCGACGACCGTCCAGGACACGATTCCCTTCGCCTGAGCCACTCTCTTCGCGATGGCCTTCGGCTCCGGCCTGCGGACTGTCATGTGCAAGCATCGAGCGCCCCGTGGCGCTGTCCACACGCTCGGGTGCGCCGTTCCGGGACGGTCAATTGATTGCCTGCCGATGCGCAGGGCGCTTCCGTGCGAATACGAACGGATTCGACACAGCCACGCGGCCACGTTCATCAGGCGAGTTCGAGGCCGCATCCGCGGCTTAGAGAAATGTGCGCGTGGAGCGGGGTCAATCCCACCGACGCGCCCGTCGGTGCCGTGCGAGGTGGGCGTATCGTCGGCCCTTACCTCTACGGTCGGCCGCATCTCTGGCACATCCGGACTCATTGCGATTTGTAGTTGCATGTATAGGGGTGTGCCGGGGCGGCCGATACACCGGTGTCGGCAGGGGTTGCCTGACCGTTCAACGCCGGAGCGAGGACGCCGTGGTGCAGACGACAGACACCGCCATCGTGCGGGCGGGTTCCGAGGGTCCGGTCGACGGGGGGAGCGGCTCCCATCCGGGCAGGGCGGACGATCTCGATCTCGGTCGGGCGCTCGACGCCATGCTGGCGGCCAACCGCGAACTGCGGAACCAACTCGAGCGGTACGACGCGATGCTCCTCGAAGGCGCGGACAAGGTGCGGGCGGGAGCCAGCATCTCCGAGGCCCTCGTGATGGTGCCCACGTTGGCCGCCCGGCGGGCGTCGGAAGCCGCCATGACCGCGGTATTCGAGGCGCGCCACCAGCTCCGTCGGGCCACGGTGTACGCCACGCTCCGGGACGGCATGACCATCGACGCCGTCGCCGCGACCCTCGAGGTGTCCGCCCACATGGTCTGCGCCATCGCCGCCGAGACGCCGCTCCGACCCGACTGCCCGGGCGGCCTGGGCGTCGACGCGTCCGGCGCCTGTCGGGCGTCGGGGACCGGCTCCTGCGCCTGCTGACCGGCCCTCCCGATCCCGGGAGTCCACCCTGCCAGGATGTGGGCATGCGACCCACCCGCTCCGGGCAACCACGTACGCACCTCCGGGTCGGGACATCGACGGGCGGGGACCGGTGACGGACGGCGCGGTGGTCCATCTCGAGGGGGTGGCCGTGGTGCGGGACGGCTCGGCCCTCCTCGACGGGATCTCCTGGACGGTGGGTCCGGGCGAGCGGTGGGCGCTGCTCGGACCCAACGGATCCGGCAAGACCACCCTGCTGCGCGTGGTGGGCGCCGGACTCTGGCCGACACGCGGCACCGTCCAGATCCTGGGCGAGACGTTGGGCCGCGTGGACATGCGGGAGTTGCGCACGCGCATCACCGTGGTGAGCGCCTCGGTCGGCCGCACACTCCGGCCGGCCCAGCCGGCCCTCGACGTGGTGCTGACGGGACGCCATGCCGCGCTGGAGACCTGGTGGCACGAGTACACCGACCCCGACCGTGCCCGGGCGTCACAGCTCCTGGCCGACGCCGGTTTCGGCGGTGACGCCTTCGCGGCCCGGCCCTTCGGCCAGCTGTCGGAGGGCGAGCGTCAACAGGTCCTGCTCGCCCGGGCGCTGATGGGTGATCCGGAGCTGATCCTGATGGACGAGCCGGCCGCCGGTCTCGACCTCGGCGCGCGGGAGGGCCTGTTGGCCCGGTTGGCCGCACTGGCCGCCGACCCCGGGGTGGCTCCCCTCATCCTCGTCACCCACCACCTGGAGGAACTGCCACCGGGCATCACCCACGCCGCGCTGCTGCGGAACGGTCGGTTGACCGCCAGCGGTCCCGTCGAGGAGGTGATCACCGACGCGACGGTGTCCGACGCATTCGGCGTGGCGGTGACGGTGGAACGCCGGGGCGGCCGTTGGTCGGCCCGGGCGGAGGCCTGACCCGTCCGTCCGGCCCGTCCGTCCGTCAGCGGACGACCGCCTGTTGCCCGGTTCCGGGAACAGGGGGCGTGGGTATGGGGTTGTGAGAGGTGACGGCATATGTTGCTGAGCCGCGCCACAACGCCACCATGAGGAGTGCCACCGTGACCACCACCGCCGAACGCACCGAGTCGACCGCCACCGAGGGCAGGCCCGTCGCCGATTTCTGGTTCGACCCGCTGTGCCCCTGGGCCTGGATCTCGTCGCGCTGGATCCTGAACGCCGCCGAGGTGCGGGACTTCGACGTGCGCTGGCACATCATGTCGCTCGCCTACCTCAACGCCGACAAGGAGGACCTGTCCGACCAGTACCGGGAGCTGCTCTCCAAGGCGTGGGGGCCGGTCCGTGTGGTGGTGGCGGCCGAGCAGGCGCACGGGCCCGAGGTGGTCCTGCCGCTCTACACCGCACTCGGCACCCACCGGCACCTGGGCGGCGAGGAGCTCGACCGGGAAACGGTCGAGAAGGCCCTGGCCGAGGTCGGACTACCCACGGACCTGGCCGACGCCATGGACTCCGAGGAGTTCGACGAGGCGGTCAAGGCGTCCCACCACCGCGGTATGGACCAGGTGGGGATGGACGTGGGCACCCCGGTCATCGCCGTCGGGGGCGTGGCCTTCTTCGGTCCGGTGGTGACACCGGCCCCGAAGGGCGAGGCCGCCGGACGCCTGTGGGACGGGGTGCTGCTGGTGGCCGGTACGCCCGGCTTCTACGAGCTGAAGCGCACCCGCGACATCGGCCCCGTCTTCGACTGAGCCCGGTCGGCGGGCGCGCGGTGCCGACGTCCGCACGCCCCCCCCGAGGGCACCGGTCAGTGGAGGAGCGACAGGACGAGCAGGCCCTGCGCGAGGTGGTAGGTGATGTGCACGGCGGTGTTGCCGTGCCGGGTCGGACGCACGAACCGGTTGAGGGCGAGCACGGTGTCCGACACCACGAACAGCGCGGCTCCGGCCGACGCGGCCGGCACCCCGACGTTGGCGGCGACGACGGCCATCGTCAGGATGGCCACCAGGTAGACGGCCACCGGCGCCATGAGTGATCGGTGGCCGTCGCGGCGCAGGGCCCCGAAGAGGAGTGCGGCCGGCACCACCGCGTACGCCGCCGCCAGCCCGGCCGCCACGGCCAGGCCGGTCGTAGAGAACGCGAAGGGCGGCACGCCCGGAGGTGAGGGCGGCTGCAGGAAGCCGACGATGTAGAGGACGTGGGCCAGGAGGAACGCGATCAGGCCCGGGACGAACAGGTTGCCGGGCAGCATCAACAGGACGTCGCCGACGAGGCACCAGGCCAGGGCGGCGACGAACCACCACCGCCGGTCCACGAGGTCGGTGTGGGAGGCGGGCAGAACGGCACAGGCCGTGGTGAGGGCGACCAGCACGGCCGGCTTGGCCACGTACTCGAGCCCGACGGCCGACCGGGCGACCGCCGCCCAGTCGACCAGGGCCGCCGCCCCGGCCACGGCCATCAGCACCCAGAAGGCGGTCATCGGGACGACGCTACCGGCGGCGCCGACCACCCACCGTGACCATCCACCACTACGGAATTCGTCGTCGGTAGCGTTTCACCCGGTAACAGGTCGGTCGAGGAGCTGATGCCTGTGGTGCTGGTGATCATCATCGTGGCGGCCTGGGCCGTCATCCTGGGACCGAGCCTCCTCAAGCGACGCGCCAACAGCGGTGGGGTCCAGTCGATCACCCACTTCCACCACCAGCTGCGCGTCCTCGAGCAGCGGGCCCCCGAGCCCATCGTGGCCCCCGCCTACCGGCTCAGGGCGGTCGACGGCACGGGCTCGCCGACCGGCATCCACTATCCCGACGACGGGCGCCCGCCGGTGCTCACGGTGGTGGGAGCCAAGGAACTGCCCCGTCCGGCGCTGGCCTTCCTCGGTGAGCCCGAGCCGGCTCCGCCGGCCGCCGCCGACACCTCGCCCGCCACCCGCTACGACGATCCGGCCGGGCGGGCCGACCACTCCACCGACCCGGTGCTCTTCGCCGCGCCGCCCGGGCGTCGCCCGGCCGAGGCGTCCGCCCCGCCGGTCGGATCCCAGCCCACCGCCCGCGGGATCGAGTCCGTCACCCGGGCCCAGGCGCGACGCCGTCGACGCGACACCCTGGCCGTCCTGTTCGGACTCTTCCTCGTCATGCTGACGGTCGGTCTGGTGACCGGCTCCACCGGGGCGTGGGCCGTGGCCGGCCTCGACGGCGTGGCCCTGGCGGCCTACGTCGTGGTGCTCGTGCACCTGCGCCGCATGGCTCAGGAACGCGAGCTGAAGCTCCGCTACCTCGACCCCGACGCCGCCCGGCCGGGACGCCCGGTCGGACCGCCGAGCTACGTGAGCGGTCGCTACGCCCACCCGTCGAGTCAGCACGCCGTCGCCCACTGACCGGCCGTCCCGATGAGCGGGGCGCGTCGCGGGACGCGGAGGTAGGGTTGGCCATGACCCACGACACCGCCACCGATCCCACCGATCCGCAGGCCCGGCTGGCGGCTGCGGTCGCTTCCGGCCTCGAGGGGCGCATGCTCCTCACCCACCCCTTCTACCGCCGTTGGGAGGCGGGTGAGCTCCGGAGCCAGGAGCTCGCGGAGTACGCCGTCCACTACCGGGCCTTCGAGGCCGTGCTACCGGCCGTCCTCTCGTCCGTCGTCGACCGGCTGACCGCCGCCGGCCAGCAGGAGGCGGCCGCCCTCGTCGCCCGCAACCTCGCCGACGAGCTGACGAGCCCCCGGGCCCACCTCGACCTGTTCGACGACTTTGCCGCCGCCCTGCCCGACGCGCCGCGGGCGCAGGACGCCTCGCCGGCCGCCGTGGCCCTGGTCGACACCTACCGGGCCCTGGCCGAGCAGTCGCCGGCCGCGGCCGTCGCCGGCCTCGCCGCCTACGAGACCCAGGCCGCCGCCATCGCCACCACCAAGGGGGACGGTCTGCGCCGCTGGTACGGGCTGGATGCCACGGCCACCAGCTTCTGGGACGTGCACGCCACCATGGACGCCGACCACGGCGACTGGGCGGTCGGGACGCTGGCGATCATGGACGCCGACGCCGACGAGGTGGCGACCGCGTCGCGCCGGGCCGCCGACGCCTGGTGGGCGCTGCTCGACGAACGCCAAGCCGAGGGCCTGGTCGCCGTCGCCTGAGGCGGGGCGGTGACCGCCGGGTCGTGACCGCGGGACGGGGGGCCCGACCGACCGGCGGCCGGGCGGTGCGCACGGCCGCCATGGTGGTGATCGTCGCCGGGGTCCTCGTCCTGGCCGGGTCGCTCGGGCTGCGGGCGTCGTCACGACAGGAGGTCGGCGGCATCGGCCTGGCCGTCATCATGACCGGCCTCATGGTGCTCGTCCTCGGGAACTACCTGCGGCACGCGGCGCAGCGGCGGGACCGTGACCCGGTCCCTCGCCCGGATCAGCCCAGTTCGGTCCCGACCACCGAGACGAACGACACCATCTCGCCGGGGTAGCCGCCCAGGTTGTGGGTCAGCGCCAGCTTCCGGTCGGTGTGGATCTGTCGCTCGGGGGTGGCCTCACCCCGCAGTTGGAGCCAGGCCTCGAAGAACATGCGCAGCCCGGACGCGCCGACCGGGTGACCGAAGCTCTTCAGGCCGCCGTCCGGGTTGACCGGGAGGGCACCGTCGCGGTCGAAGGTGCCGGCCAGCACCTCCTTCCACGCCGTGCCGCGGGGGGCGAAGCCGAGGTCCTCCATCAGGACGAGCTCGGTCGGGGTGAAGCAGTCGTGGACCTCGGCCATGGCGAGCTCGGCGCGGGGGTCGGTGATGCCGGCCTGGGCGTAGGCGTCCTGGGCGGCCGTCACGCATTCGGGGAACCACGTGTAGTCGTAGTCGGGGTCGATGAGGCCCGAGCCGCTGCCGGCCGCGAACGAGAGCGCCTTGATGTAGATCGGCTTGTCGGTGTAGCGGTGGGCGTCCTCGGCCCGCACCACGATGGCCGCCGCCGCCCCGTCGGCCACGCCGGCACAGTCGAACACGCCGAGCCGGCCGGCGACGCGGGGTGAGGCGCAGATGGTCTCCGTCGAGACCTCCTTGCGGAACTGGGCCCGTGGGTTGCGGGCGCCGTTCTGGTGGTTCTTCCACGAGATGCGGGCCAGCACCTCGGTGAGCTCGTCCTCGCCCACGCCGTACTTCTTGCCGTAGGCCGGGGCGACCATCGAGAACATGGCCGCCGCCGTCAGGGTCCGGGCCGTCCCGTCGTTGGGGATGGGGAAGGCGTTGAGGCCCTGGTACCCGGAGTCCTTCACCTTTTCGGCCCCCACGGCCATGGCCACGTCGTAGGCGCCCGAGGCCACGGCGTAGGCCGCGGCGCGTAGCGCCTCGGACCCGGTGGTGCAGTAGTTCTCCACCCGGGTCACCGGCTTGCCCTCGAGCTGGAGCGGCCGGGCCAGGGTGATGCCGCTCATGCCCGACTGGGCGGTGCCGAACCAGTACGCGTCGATCTCGTCCTTGGTCAGCCCGGCCGAGGCGAAGGTCTCCTCGGCGGCGTCGACGATGAGGTCGTCGAGGCTCTTGTCCCAGTGCTCGGCGAAGCGGGTGCAGCCCATCCCGACGATCGCCACCCGGTCCTTGATCCCGTGCGAAGCCATTGCGCTCTCCTTGGAGGTGTGAGGGGCCGGGCGTGACGGCCCGGCGAGATCGGCTGGTCAGTCGCCCGTCGCGCCGTGGCGGACGGGGGTGGCCTTCCAGAAGTAGTCGTGGATGCCGTCGGCGGTGTAGAGCTTCCGGAACGTCATGCGTACCCGGTCGCCGATGTCGACGGTGTCGGGGTCGACGTCGGTCAGCTCCACGGGGAACCGTCCGCCGCCGTCGAAGTCGAGGACGGCGAAGACGATGGGCGGGCTGGGCGAGTAGGCGAGCCGGTCGATGGTGTACGTGGCGATGGTGGCCTCGGCGTCGGCGCGGTCGACCGGCACCATGTCGTCCACCGCGCCACCCTGCATCGACACCCGCGACGGTGGCAGGTGGACCGCTCCCGAGGTGCGGTCCTGGGACCCGACGAAGCCGAACTTCCAGTCCTCGTTGCGCCAGGCCGCCGAGGACGAGACCCGCTGGGGCTCGGGCCGGCGGGGCGGCTCGGGGCTGACCATGCCCCGCCAGGCCAGGAACTTGGCGTAGGGGAGGTCGCCCCCCGTGGCGACCTGGTCGGCGACCGGGTCCGCGGGGGACCAGTCGGCGATGGCCGCCGTGGTGCGGAACACCAGCACGTCGGCGCCGTCGGCCAGCGACACCACGGCCACGACCTCGTCGGGTCCGGCCTGTTCGAGGAGCGAGGCCAGGACCAGGCCGGCGTGCGCCGCCCCGGTCTGGCCCACCGTCGCCGACAGGTCGTCGGCCAGCACGCCGTCGCGCACCCCGAGGGCCCGGCCGACGGCCTTGGTGGCCCGTCCGTGCATGCCGGTGACGGCCACCCGGTCGACCTCCTCGGCGGTCACGCCGGCCGCCTTCAGCCCCGCCCGCCAGGCGTCGGAGCCGAGCGGGACGTAGCGGGTCTCGCCGAAACGCTCCTCCCACGTACGGGACCGGCGGTCGCCGGGGGTCCGCCAGCGGTCGAGGAACTCGTCGGTCGCCGAGGCGCCCCCGAGGAACTCGGCGATCACCGGGGTGCCGGGCCCGTCGTCGGCGACGAGCACGGCGGCCGCCCCGTCGCCCCCCGCCGCCTCGTCCCCCGAGGTGGGAAGGCCGTCGCGCAGGTCGGACACCACGACCAGGGTGGTGCCACCCCCGGCCGCGTCGAGGGCGGTCCGCAGCGCCCCGGGCCCGGACCGCAGGGCGCCACCGAAGTCGAAGGCGGCCACCTCGGCCGGCAGGCGCAATGCGGCGTGGACCGTGGTGGCGTTCGTCTTGTCGAGGTAGGCCGGGGTGGCGGTGGCGAACCACAGCGCGGTGGGCGCCGCCCCGGGCACGGCACGCAGGGCCCGTCGGGCGGCCTCCACCCCCATGGTGGTGGTGTCCTCGTCGTGGGAGGCGACGCTGCGCCCCCCCTTCCCCCCGCCCGAGCCGAAGAAGGCCGCCACGTCGGAGCGCCGCAGGCGCCGGTAGGGGACGTACCCGGCGATACCGACGATGCCTCGCGTCATGCCGGGCTCCCGGTGGGGTGGTGCTGCTCCATGGCCCTGGTGGTCCCTTCGTCGTCGCGGCGTGCCGGCGGGGCCGGCCGGAGCCGCTCGCTGGCCCCGTGTGCCCGCCCATCCTATGATGGCAACAGTATCTGACGGTCAGTCAGGTAACATCTGACGGTCAATCAGATCACACCGGCGGCGTACGCCGCACCGCAGAGGATGGAGACCGGGCCATGGACTTCGAATTCACCCCCGAGCAGCTCGAGTTCGTCAAGGACGTGGAGCAGTTCCTCGACGACAACTACGACCCCGAGGTCTTCGACGTCACGCGCGAGAACATGGCGCAGATCGTCGACACGCCCAAGCGCCGCCAGTTCATGGCCAAGCTGGGCGACAAGGGTTGGCTGGGCATCACCTGGCCCGAGGAGTACGGCGGCAAGGACGGCGACGGCGTCTACGAGTACCTGCTCAACGAGGCGCTGGCCGCCCGGGGTGGCCCCCAGATCGGCAAGGGCGTCGGCATCATCGGCAAGACCATCATCAGCCACGGCAGCGAGACCCTGAAGGCCGAGTTCCTGCCCAAGATCCTGAAGAACGAGGTCGAGTTCGCGGTCGGGTACTCGGAGCCCAACGCCGGGTCCGACGCCGCCTCGATGCAGCTCAAGGCCACCAAGGTCGACGGTGGCTGGATGCTCAACGGCCAGAAGACCTGGACCACGTCGGCCCACTTCGCCGACTGGTACTGGGTCGGGGCCCGCACGGACCCCGACGCCCCCAAGCACAACGGCATCAGTCTGTTCCTGGTCCCGATGAACCACCCGAACATCACCGTGAAGGCCATCTGGACCATGGGCGACGAGCGCACCAACGAGGTCTACCTCGACGACGTCTTCGTGCCCGACGACTACGTGGTCGGCGAGCTCAACCGGGGCTTCCAGTACATCTCCGAGGCCCTCGACCTCGAGCGGTTCACCCTCTTCACGTACTCGCCCATCGCCCAGCGGCTCGACCTCCTCACCGACTACGTGAAGGGCGCCACCCGGGACGGCGCGGCCATGAAGGACGACCCGGTCGTGCGGTCCACGGTCGCCAACCTGCACACCGAGGCCGAGGTGGCGCGGGTCCTGGGCCTCAAGTTCGTCGCCGCGTCGACGGCCGGCGGAGCCCCTCCGACGACCCAGGCCTCCGAGTACAAGCTCTTCACCACCGAGTACTCGCGCCGCCTCGCCAACGCCTCGATGGACCTCGCCGGCCCCGGTGGCCAGCTGCGGGTGCACACCGAGGAGGCCCCGATGGCCGGCCGCCCCGAGTCGACGTACCGCTATACGGTGATCGACACCATCGGGGGCGGCTCGTCCGAGGTGCAGAAGAACATCCTGGCCCGGCGCAAGCTCGGGCTGCCCAAGAACTTCTGAGCCCACCGACGCCCGTGCCCCCGCCGTCCCCCACCTCCTCCACCGCGCCCCCGGCGCCGCGCGCCGACGCGCCCGTCGGGCCGCTGGCCGGGGTCGTGGTGCTGGACCTGGCCACCTTCGGCCCGGCGGCACGGTGCACGCGGATCCTGTCCGACTACGGGGCGACCGTCGTCAAGGTGGGTGCCGTGGCCGGGCGCGGGGTCGAGCCGATCCGGCCCCCGTACTACGCCTACAGCGGCGCCCGGCTCCTGCGCCACGTCGCCGTCAACCTGAAGGACCCCGACGGCCGGGCCGCCTTCCTCGAGCTGGTGCGCGGCGCCGACGTCGTGGTGGAGAGCTTCCGGCCCGGCGTGGTCGACCGGCTCGGCATCGGCTTCGAGGCGCTGCGCGCCGTCAACCCGGGGATCATCCTCTGTTCGACCACCGGCTACGGCCAGGACGGTCCACGGGCGGCGTGGGCCGGCCACGACATCAACTACCTGGCGGTCGGCGGCTATCTCGGGGCCACCGAGCCGGCGGCCGACGGTGGCCCGCCGGTGTCGGGGGCGACCGTGGCCGACGCCGCCGGGGGCGGCCTGCACGCGGCCCTCGCGGTCATGGCCGCCCTGATCGGCCGCGGGACCGACGGGCCCGGCGTGCACCTCGACGTCTCCATCGCCGACGGCGTCCTGTGGCTCACCTCGCTACCGGTCGACGAGTACCTGGCGACGGGCGCGCCGGTCGGGTTCGGCCACGACGTCATCAGTGGGCGGTACGCCTGTTACGACACCTACCGGTGCGGCGACGGCCGGTGGCTGGCGGTGGGCGCCATCGAGCCGAAGTTCTTCGCCAACCTGTGCCGGCTGCTCGGGTGCGAGCAGTGGCTGGGCAGCCAACGCGACGACGCCGTCCAGGACGCGGTCCGGGCCGACTTCGCCGCCGTGTTCGCCACCCGCGACCGCGACGCCTGGGTGGCCGAGCTCGCCCCGGCCGACACCTGTGTGAGCCCGGTCCTCGACGCCGCCGAACTGGCCCGGGACGACCAGTTCGCCGCCCGGGGGGCGTTCATCGAGGCCACGGTGCCCGAGGCGGCCCGGGTCGAGGGGGTACCGGACGTGTTCCGTCAGGTGGGCCCGGTGCTGGCCGGGATGCCCGGGGTGGGCGAGCCGGTCGAGGCCGGGGACCCGTCGCGGTCGGACGCCGACGAGCTGCTGAGTGCCGCCGGGGTGCCGGCCGAACAGATCGCCGCACTGCGGGAGAGGGGAGTGGTGGCATGAGCGCCATCGGGATCGACGACGTCGAGGGGTTGGTCGGCGTCGCGCTGTACGAGGAGGTGGGGGAGTTTCCGGTCGAGCAGGGGTACGTGTGGACGACCTGCTCCTCGGTCGAGAACGGCAACCCGCTCTTCTGGGACGAGGCGGTGGCCGAGGAGATCACGGGAGGGCCGATCGCCCCGCCGACCATGGTGTCCGTCTGGTTCCGCCCGCACCACTGGGCGCCCGACCGGTCCACGCCCGGACTGCCGCTCCAGATCCACTTCGACCTGAAGGAGGGCCTGGGCCTGCCCGAGGCGGTCATGAGTGACAACACGATCGTCTTCCACGAGCCCGTCCGCCCCGGCGACCGTCTGCGGACCAGCCAGATCCTCCGGTCCGTCAGCGACGAGAAGACGACCAAGCTCGGCACCGGCCGCTTCTGGGTGATCGACGTCGAGTACCACAACCAGCGGGGCGACCTGGTGGCGGTCGAGAGCTACACCGGCTTCGGGTACCGGCGCGGCGCTGCGGGGGAGGACGCATGACGACACCGACACGGCTCCAGGGTGGGGTCGGGGTGGGCGACGTCCTGCCCGAGCTCGCCTACCCGGTGACGGCCACGACCGTCGTCCTCGGCGCGTTGGCCGCCCGGGACTGGCGGCCCATGCACCACGACAAGGACTTCGCGGTCAACCGCAACGGCACCCGGGACATCTTCCTCAACACGCCGAACCTCGCCTCGTGGTTCGAGCGGTACATCACCGACTGGACCGGGCCCTTCGGCCGGCTGCGCCGGGTGACCTTCCGCATGCTGGGCTCGATCTTCCCGGGGGACACCATGGTCTTCCGCGGCACCGTGACCGACACCGGCGTCGACGACACCGGGTGCGGCTGGGCCGCCCTCGACATCACCGTGTCCGTCGACGGGGACGTCAAGACCTCCTGCACCGCCAGCGTGGCGCTGCCCGTGTCGGACGACGACAACCCCTGGGCCCGCCGGGGCGACCGCTGGGTCCCCTGACCGCCGCCTCCACCATCCACGAACGACCAGACGCCGAACCACCAGAGGAGAGCACGACATGTTGGACCTGACCTTCAGCCCCGAGCAGGAGATGCTGCGCGAGACGGTGCGGGGCGTCGTCGCCACCACCAGCCCGCTCAGCGTCGTGCGCGAGCTCGAGGACGACCCCACCGGCTACTCGCCCGAGCTGTGGAAGCAGCTGGCGCACCTGGACCTCATCGGCCTCCAGCTGCCCGAGGAGTACGGCGGCTCGGGGATGACCACCCTCGAGACCGTGGTGCTCTACGAGGAGTTCGGCCGGGCCATCGCCCCCTCGCCGCACTTCGTCAGCTCGATCCTGTGCGGCGGGTCGCTCGCCCGGTCGGGCAGTGCCGACCAGAAGCAGGAGTGGCTGCCGGGCATCGTCTCGGGCGAGGCCATCCTCACGCCGGCCTGGTTGGAGCCGGAGAACTCCTCCGGCCCGAACGGTGTGCAGCTGCGGGCCGAGCCCGACGGCGACGGCTGGACCCTCACCGGCACCAAGCGGCACGTGGCCTTCGCCTCGTCGGCCAGCCGACTGGTCGTGCTGGCCCGCACGGGCGACGCCCCCGGTGACGTCGACCTCTTCCTGGTGGACCCGGCCGGTCCCGGTGTGACGCTGACCCAGCAGCTGACCATCGGCTCGGACGCCCAGTACAAGGTGGAGCTGTCCGGCGTCCGCGTGGGCCAGGCCGACCGCATCGGTGCGGCCGGCACCGGGTGGGTGACGTGGAGCGCGGTCATGCACGAGGGCATCATCCTGGCGGCGGCCCAGGCCGTCGGGGGCGCCCAGTACGCCATGGAGATCACCACCCAGTACGCCAAGGACCGCCACCAGTTCGACAAGCCGCTGGGCGCCTTCCAGGCGCTGGCCCACTACCTGGCCGACGCGGTCACGGCCGTCGACGGGGCCGAGGTGCTCGTGCACGAGGCCGCCTGGGCCCGGGCCGAGGGCCGCCCCGTGGACAAGCTGGCGCCGATGGCCAAGCTCTACGCCTGCCGGACGTTCCGCGACGTGACCGCCACGGCCCAGCAGATCTTCGGCGGTATCGGGTTCACGGTCGAGTTCGACATCCAGCTCTACTTCCGTCGGGCCAAGGAGCTGCAATTGTCCTGGTGGGAGCCCCGCATCCTCGAGGAGCTCATCGCCGCGCAGGTCCTCGACGGCTGAGCGGACGGCCGGCGCTCCGCCCGCGCGCCCCGGACACCCGCGGATTCGCTACCGCCGCCCCTGCCTGGGCTACGGTCGTCCGTGCGCCCGCAGTAGGGCGGATCCGACACGGTTTGGGGGAGACAGATGGCAGCAGATACGGCAACCGCCAGGTCGGAAGTGAGCCCGGGTTCCGGGCGGGGGGGACTCTCGAAGTTCCTCTTCGTCCACGAGATCGACGAGTACCCGAGCAACGGCAGACGGACGGGCTACCTCGGCCTCGCCGTCATCGCCACCATCGTCCTCTACTACACCTATTACACGCAGACCGGCGTCACGCCGAACATCCTCGTCTCGTACCACATGTCCTTCGCGTTCTACGTGTGGATCGTCGTGATCTCCAACGCCATCGGCGCCTTCGCCTCGTTGCCGGCGTCGAAGACCGACAAACTCGGGCGCTCCAACGTCGTCATCTACGGACTCCTCATCATCGGCCTGCTCGTCGCCGTCGGTGTGCCGCTCTGCAAGACGGAGTGGCAGTTCGCCACCGTCATCTGCGTCCTCGGCCTGGTCGAGGGAGCCATCCTGGTGGCGACGCCGGCCCTGGTGCGCGACTTCAGCCCGCAGCTCGGCCGCGCGTCGGCCATGGGCTTCTGGACGGTGGGCCCGGTGGCCGGCAGCCTGATCACCTCGATCGTGGCGGCCCACACCCTCGACGGCTTCATCCGGAATCACGGAGCCGACGCCTGGAAGAGCCAGTTCATCATCTCCGGTGTCACGGCGCTGATCGTGTTCGTCCTCTCGCTGTTCTTCCTGAAGGACCTCTCCTCCCGCCTGCGCGACCAGCTCATGGTGTCCGAGCGCGACCAGGCGCTGGTGGAGGCGCGCGCACGGGGCCTGTCCGACCAGGAGGTCCTGGCCGCCACCGCCCACCCCTGGCGCCAGATCCTGAAGTGGGACCTGGTCGGAACGGCCGTCGGGATCTCGGTCTTCCTCCTGCTCTACTACGCGGCCTCGGCGTTCTTCACCATCTACTGGGCCACCGTGTTCAAGAACCCGAACGGCCTCAACCTGTCGACCTCCCAGGCCAACGACCTGAACACCTGGTTCTGGGCCGCCGACATCGTGGCCCTCATCGTCTTCGGCGTGCTCTCCGACGTCCTCAAGGTGCGCAAGCCCCTGATGCTGGTGGGAGCCATCGGCTCCATCGTGATGCTGTTCTTCTTCATCCAGCGCGCCAACCACCCGTACTCGAGCTTCGACCAGATCATCGTCATCGAGGTGCTCCTGGCCGCGTTCATCTCCCTGACGTTCGCACCGTGGATGGCCGGCTACACCGAGATGGTGGAGGCGAAGAACCCCGCGCTGGTGGGCACCGGCCTGGCCCTGTGGGGATGGATCCTGCGGCTGACCGTGGCCCTGTCGTTCATCTTCCTGCCCCTGGTCGTCACGTCGGTCAACCCGGTGGTCGACAACCTGCCGTACTCGCAGACCACGATCAACGGCCAGCCCTTCAACGCCCAGCAGTTCCAGATCGAACACCCGCAGTCGGTCGCGTTCGCCGAAGCCAACGCCTCCTGGCTGAAGGTGCTCCAGGAGCCCCAGGTCGCCCCGATCGTGGCGGCCCTCAACGCCGACCTGACGCCGGCCAACCTGGCGAACTTCCAGAAGGCCGTCCCGGCGTTCGTCTACAAGGAGACGTTGGCCAACGCCACCAAGCTGAAGGCCCTCGTCGTCCCCTACGAGGCGCAGCTCGGCTACCTCGCCGCCCATCAGAGCCAGTTGAACAACCTGCTCAACGGCGTGGCGAAGTCCCCCAAGCAGTGGCAGAACTGGTTCTGGGTCTGCATGGTCGGGATGTTCGTGTTCATCCCCACGATCTGGCTCAACCGGGGGCGGTGGAGCCCGTCCAAGGCGCGCCAGGACGAGGCCAAGCACGAGGCCGACGTCCAGGCCGAGCTCAAGCAGCTGGTCGGGGCCGACGCCTGACCCGGGGAGGGTCCCGCCGTGCCGCCCCCATCGGGGACCGCGGGACACCCACCCTCTACGGTGTCCCCCATGGAGTCCGGTTCCGTCCCCGACGCGGGATTCGCCGTCATCGACCTCGAGACGACGGGGTTCTCTCCCCTCCAGGAACGGATCGTCGAGGTGGCGGTGGTCCTGCTCGACGCCGACGGTGTCGAGCAGGGTGACTTCTGCACCCTGGTCGATCCCCAGTGCGACCCGGGCCCCACCCACATCCACGGCATCACCTCCGCCATGCTCGGAGGTGCCCCGACCTTCGCCCAGGTGCATCCCTACCTGGCCGGGCTCCTGTCGGGCCGGGTGGTCGTCGGGCACAACGTCGACCGGTTCGACCTCGCCTTCCTGCGGGCCGAGTGCATCCGGCTGGGGGAGGACCGGACGCCCGTGGCCGTGGTCAGCCTCGACACCCTGCAGCTGGCCCAGGCCTACCTCGACCTACCCGGCAAAGCCCGCCTCATCGACTGCTGCGAGCGTTACCGACTGACCTGGGCGGACCACCACAACGCGCTGGGGGACGCCCGGGTGACGGCCGACCTCCTCGGGGCCATGCGCGCCGAGCTCGGTGACGACCTGCTGCGGACGGACGCGCTCCTGGCCGACGGGCGGCTCGGGCGCTGGCCCGGGGGCGCCACGGTCCGCCCGATGGCCCGGGGCCGCGCCCACACCCTCCGGGCCTGAGCCGGGGGGCCGACCCTCCACCGGCCGCGTTCAGGGCAACGCCTCGACCGGCGGCACGATCAGGGCCCGTTCCCGGGCACCGCCGAGCATCTCGTCCGTGCCGTCCCCGGGACCCGAACCGGCCACCAGGGGCGAGCGGGTGAGCACGACGACGCCGGCCACCAGGACGGCGAGGGAGGCGACCTCAAGCGGGATCCACAGGCCGCCCCCGCGCAACACGTCGCCGAAGAGGGAGACGCCGATCACGATGCTCAGCAGCGGGTTGAGGGTCACGAGCGTGGTGCGGGACGCGGTGATGGGGCCGGCATGCAGCGCGTTCTGGAGGAGGAAGACGGTCCCGAGGCCGGTGACGGCCAGCATGTAGGGCTGGAAGTGGGTGAAGACATGACCCCACCCCTGGCTGACGTACCCGGTGATGGCCTTGGTGAGGGCCGCCCCGAACGCCGCGGTCACGGCGGTCGCCGCTCCGAAGGCGGCCGCCCGCCACCATCGGGGGCCCCGCAGGGCGGCCAGGATGCAGGCCGCGATGGCGCCGATGAGGACCGCCGACGCGATCACCCATTGGGAGGTGGTCGGCAGCAACTGGCCGCCGTGGGGCCGGGCCGCCAGGAAGAAGCCGCCGAGTCCACCGACGACCAGGAACGCGCCGAGCCACTCGCGGGCGCCCAGGCGGTAGCGGAACCAGACCGCCAGGATCAGCAGCAGGAAGAGCAGCTCGGTGGTCAGGACGGGCTGCACGACGCTCAGCTCGCCGAAGCGCAGGGCGGTGGCCTGCAGGCCGAACTGGACCAGCATGAGGGCGAAGCCGACGAGCCAGATGCCGCGCTTGATGGCATGGGACATGAGGCTGAGCCGGAGGGCCGACGACTCGGGCGCCGTCTCCACGCCGATGCGCTGGAGCACCGAGGTGATGGCGCTGGTGAGGGCGGCGAGCGCCGCCAGCAGGAATGCCACGCCCCCGTTGTAGCCGGAAACGGAGGTCGGGGTGAGCCGGCCGGCCGGGTCGGCCGATCAGTCGATGGCCGGGGTGGCCTGACCCCTGTCCATGTGGAGCCCGAGGTGGTAGCCCTCGAGGAACAGGTCGGCGTCGCGGCGGCGGGGGTAGCGGGCCTCGAGCTCGTGGAAGCGGGGGGAGTGGTTGGGCTCGAGCAGGTGGGCCAGCTCGTGGACGATGACGGCGTCGAGCACCCACGGCGGCGCCACCTTCAGCCGGGACGAGATGCGGATCTCTCGGGTCGCCATGGTGCAGGAGCCCCAGCGCTTCGTCTGGTTGGTGGCCCACCGGATCGAGGACGGCGTCACGCCGTCGAGGTAGGTGCGTCCGAGCTCGTGGGCCCGTTGCTCGAGCTCGGCGTCAGAGGCGTGCAGGTGGGGGCGGTGGCGGGTGAGTCGGCGGGTGAGGTGTTCCACCATGTCGTCGCGGGCGGTCCCCCGTAGGTGGGTGGGCACGACCACCACGATCCGGTCGCCCTCCCAGTGGGCGCCGGCCGTCTTCTTCCTACGGGTCGAGACCCGGACCTCGACGTCGGGGGTGAACAGGGTGGCGGGCTGGGGGATCGAGGTCATGGCGTCACGCTACGGCCGGGCTGTGACGACGGTGACGCGCGGGGCGCGGCGTCGGCGCTATTCGTGCTGGCCGAACGGCGCCGGGGCCACTTCCTCGACCTCCTCGACCGTCTCCTCGTCCTCGGCGTCGGACCGCAGGAACCTCCACACGGCGGCGCCCAGGATCCCGCCCACGATCGGGAAGACGATGAACACCCACAGCTGGCTGAGCGCCCAGCTCCCCTGGAAGATGGCGGTGGACAGCGACCGGGCCGGGTTGACCGAGGTGTTGTCGATCGGGATGGAGATGAGGTGGATGACGGTGAGGGTCAGGCCGACGGTGAGGCCGATCTGTCCGGGCGGCATCGACTTGCGGCTGGTCGAGGCGATGACGAACACGAACACCGCGGTGAAGAACACCTCGGCGAGCATCACCACCCCGAGCGGGAACCCGCCCGGGGAGTGGATGCCGTAGCCGTTGGAGGCGAAGCCGGTCGCCTTGGCGCTGAACGGGGCGAGGTTGGCCGCGGTGGCCGACGCCTTCCGGGTGGCGTCGGCGATGATGTAGATGACCGTGGCGCCCACGATGCCGCCGATGACCTGGCCGACGATGTAGAAGGGCAGGTCCCGGGACTTGGTCTTGCCGATCACCCACAGGCCGATGGAGACGGCCGGGTTGATGTGGCAGCCCGAGATCGAGCCGATGGCGTACGCCGCGATGAGCAGGCTGAGGCCGAAGGCGAGCGCCACCCCGAGGATGCCCACCGAGTTCAACTTGCCGGTGAAGTGTCCGGTGGCGAGGATCGCCGTTCCCGGGCCACCGACCACGAGGATCATGGTCCCGATGGCCTCGGCGATACCGATGCGTAGCCGATCGTTCATGGGTGGGGTCCTTTCCTCCGGAGACGGTCACCGGGTCGTCGGTCCGGTGCGCGCCGGGCCACCGTCCAGGCTAAACAGCGGCCGGGTCCGCGCGGTGGATGGAAGTGCGTCCAGGCCCGAATGGGAGCGCGACGGGGCGGCCGGTACGATGGGGTCGTGCGTCCGTACCTGTCCCGCCGCTGCCTGCTGCTGCACGCGACGCTGCTCGTACTCCTCCCCGCCTTCGCCTGGCTGACCGACTGGCAGCTCCATCGGGCGGAGGGTGGGAACTCACTGAGCTGGGCCTACGTGTTCCTGTGGCCGTGTTTTGCCGTCTACGCCGTCTACACCTGGTGGAACCTGGTGCACGACGACGTGGCCCGCCAGCGCGGCGCGGACGGGGCGACCGTGGCTGCGGCGGCCGCCGCCGCGGCCCCCGGGGACCGTGACGGCGGCGGCCCGGCGCCCAAGGGCACCTCGACGGCCGACCGGCCGCCGGGCTGGGCGCTCACGGGGGGGCGGAAGAAGAACATGGCCATCGCCGCCGCCGCCCCCATCGACGCCGAGCGCGGCGGGAAGGGTGAGCGGTTCACCCCCCAGACCGACGACGAGGCGACCCGGCTGGCCGAGTACAACCGCTACCTGGCCGCGCTCAACGCCCGGGACGAGGCGGAGGATGCCGGGCGGTCGGCGGGCCGCGCCCGGTGAGCGACCTCTTCGTCTTCACGGGTGAGCGGGCCCTGCACGGGGCGGTCGTCCGCTACCGGACGATGGCCTTCGTGGTCGGTACGGCCCTGTTGGTGCTGTTCGCCATCGTGATCTGCCAGTACGGGTTCGGCCTGAAGTCGCAGATGAAGGTGCCCGAGAAGATCGTGGCCCCGATCCACGGCTACCTCTACCTCGTCTACCTGGCGGTGGCCGCCGACCTGGCCCGGCGGGCCCGCTGGGGGATCGGCCGCATCCTGCTGGTGGTGTGCTCGGGCTTCGTGCCGTTCCTGGCCTTCGTCATCGAGCACCGCGTGTACCAGCAGATGCTCCGGGAGTGGGCCTCCGAAGGCGCCCCCGACTCCCCCGCGCCGGCGGTCGACGCCGCCACCTCCGGCCCGGGCCCCGCGACCTGACGGCCTCGGCCGTGGCTCAGCGCGAGCCGCGCACCAGTGTGCCCGGACGGGCACCGGTGTCGACGCCGTCGCGGAAGGTCGCCACCCCGGACTTGATCGTCTCGACGTAGCCCACCGAGCCCTGGAGGATCCGCCGCCCGCCGGCCGGCAGGTCGGCGACCACCCGGGGATTGGTCAGCTGCAGCCGGTCGTAGTCGATGAGGTTGAGGTCGGCCAGCGCGCCCGGCTCCACCGTCCCCCGGTCGCCGAGCCCGTACAGGCGGGCCGTGTCCCGGGTCTGCTTCTTCACGATCCACTCGATCGGCAGGCGCTCGCCCCGGGAGCGGTCGCGGGTCCAGTGCGTGAGCATGAAGGTGGGCTGCGAGGCGTCGCAGATCATGCCGCAGTGGGCGCCGCCGTCGCCGAGGCCGCTGGCCGCCCGCGGGTGGAGGAGCATCTCGCGGGCGGCGTGGAGGTCACCGTCGGAGTAGTTGAGGACCGGCACGTACAGCAGGCCCCGTCCGTCGTCCTCGAGCATGGCGTCGTAGGCCACCGACAGGGCCGGCCGACCGGCCGCCGCGGCGATCCCGGCCAGGGACCGCTCGGGCCCGGGCTCGTACTCGGGAGGGTCGCCCAGGACGAACGTCGTGGCGAAGGCCTGCTCCATGCGCTCGGCGGTGACCGGGTCGGGCTCCCACGACTCGATCGAGGCGCGCACCTCGGGGGTCCGCAGGGCGGCCACCAGGTCGTCGGCCGACAGGTCCTTGGCCTTCAGCTCCTGGTAGGCGGGGATCTGGTCCAGCAGGCTGTAGGTGGTGAAGTGCCCCGACAACAGACCGAAGCCCCGGCCGGCGACCTGCGGCCACAGGTCGGCGCCGTCGGAGACGGCCCGCAACGACTCGTCCATGAGCTCGCGCCACTGGGTGGGGGCGGCATCCACCTGCACCATGGCGAACGTCACCGGTCGCTGGATGGCCGCCGACAGGCGTCGCATCCAGTCCACCTCCTCCCGGGGGGCCACGATGTCCTCGCCGGCCGAACCCGCCGGAGCCAGCTCGAAGATGCCGGTGCCGAGCTCGCCGAGGGCGGCGCCGATGCCGAAGAGCTCGTCCTCGGCGGCAAAGGTGCCGGGCACGGGCTCGCCGTCGATGGCCCGGTGGGCGATCGTGCGGGACGTGGAGAAGCCGAGGGCCCCGGCGGCGATCGCCTCCTTCACCACCGCCTTCATGGCGGCGATGTCCTCGGGGGAGGCCGGCTCGTTGCGGGCCCCGCGCTCGCCCATCACATAGGAGCGCACGGCGCCGTGGGCGATCTGGGTGCCGACGTCGACGGTCCAGGAGCGGCGACCGAGGGCGTCGAGGTACTCGGGGAAGGTCTCCCAGTCCCAGGTCATGCCCTCGGTGAGCGCGGTGCCCGGGATGTCCTCCACGCCCTCCATGAGGCCGATCAACCACTCGTGGCGATCGGGGTGGGCGGGGGCGAAGCCCACCCCGCAGTTGCCCGTCACCAACGTGGTGACCCCGTGCCAACTGCTCGGGGCGAGCACCTCGTCCCAGGTGGCCTGGCCGTCGTAGTGCGTGTGGATGTCGACCCACCCGGGGGTCACGAGCAGACCGTCGGCGTCGACGGTCCGCGTGGCGGCCTCGCCGCGGTGGTCACCGACGCCGGTGATGCGTCCGTCGGTCACGGTGACGTCGGCGGTCCGGGCCGGAGCCCCGGTACCGTCGACCACCGTGCCCCCGGTGATGACGAGGTCGTGCATGGGCTCTCTCCCCCTGTGGTCCCTCCGTCGATGCTGGCACGGGTCGGGCCCGGGCGCAATGCACGGCCCCCGGCGCGACCCGGGCCCTCAGCGAGGGGGGATCGAGTACGTGACCTGGGCCTTGGCCACCAGGGCGTCGTCGGCCACGGAGCGCAGGGCCACGTCGACGACGCCGAGCCGTGACCCGAGCTTCAGCAGTGTCCCCTCGGCGACCACGTCGACCAGGGCCGGCTTGCGGAGGAAGTCGATGTGCAGACTGGTGGTCACCGACAGGGCCACCGGGCCGATCTGGGCCACCACGGCCAGCCAGGCCGCGCAGTCGGCCAGGGCCATGAGCGACGGGCCCGAGACCGTGCCCCCGGGTCGGACGTTCGACTCGTCCACCGACAGGCGCAGGCGGACCCCGGTGTCGCTGGCGTGCTCGACGGTGTACGGCAGGTCCCCGGGGAAGGCGGCGTCGAGGAAGTCCTGGAGGGTGGGGACGTCCATGGCGGGCGGTGGCGGCATGACGGAGGGATCGTAGTCAGGTGGGGGCGGCCCCCGGCCGGCCCGGGTCCCGCGGGGTGGCCCGGGTCGGGCAGACTGTCCCCCGGACCGGGCCGAGGGGCACGGGCCGCGACGACAGGGGGACCGGTGGCCGAGATCGACGACAACGCGGCGGTCGAGATGGCGCGTCGGGCCGGTGGGCTCCTGCGCGAGCTGCAGGACGGCCCGCTCCAGGGCAAGGAGCTGGGGGCCGAGGGTGACCGGCGGTCCCACGAGCTGCTGGTGTCCCTCCTGGCCGAGCGGTACCCCGACGACCGGGTGCGCTCCGAGGAGGACGACCAGGCCCGGGAGCTCGTCGACGACGCCGGTCGGGTCTGGATCATCGACCCGCTGGACGGCACCCGCGAGTACTCCGAGCGGCGGACGGACTGGGCCGTCCACGTCGCCCTGGCCGTCGACGGGGCACCGGACGTCGGGGCCGTGGCGCTGCCCGGGCTCGACCTGGTGCTGGGCACCGGCGACCCGCCCCCGTTGCCGGAGCTGGCCGACACGCCCCGCCTCGTGGTGAGCCGGACGCGCCCGCCCGAGTTCGTGCCCTTCGTGGCCGAGCGCCTGGGCGCCGTCACCGTGCCGATGGGCTCGGCCGGGGCCAAGATCTCGGCCGTCGTCCGGGGGGAGGCCGAGGTCTACGTGCACGCCGGCGGCCAGTACGAGTGGGACTCGTGCGCACCGGTGGCCGTGGCCCTGGCCACGGGCCTGCACGCCAGCCGGATCGACGGTTCGCCGCTGCGCTACGCCCGACCCGACCCGTGGCTCCCGGATCTGGTGGTGTGCCACCCGCGGTTGGCCGACGCCGTGCTCGCCGCGGTGCGCGAGTCCGGCCTGGTCGACGGGGGCTGAGTCGGTGGCCGAGGGGACCGGCACGCCGCCCGCCGTCTTCGCCGAGGCCCACCTCGGTCCGCTGACGCTGAAGAACCGCATCATCAAGTCGGCCACCTTCGAGGGGGCCTGTCCGAGGGGCGAGGTGAGCGACCAGCTGATCGCCTTCCACGAGCGGGTGGCGCAGGGCGGCGTGGCCATGACCACGGTCGCCTACCTGGCCGTCTCGCCGGAGGGGCGGACCGACCGGCACTGCGTCCGACTGGGCCCCGAGTCACTCGACGGCCTGTCCCGGCTGACGGCGACCGTCCACGCGGCGGGCGCGCTGGCCTCCGCCCAGATCGGTCACGCGGGCCCGGTGGCCAACTCCCGCTCCAACCGGGTCCCGTCGTTGTCGCCGAGTCGGCGCTTCGGCGCCTCGGGCGCCCTGACGCGGGCGGCCTCCGAGGCCGACATCGCCCGCATCACCGACGACTTCCGCGACGCGGCCGCCACCGCGGTGGCCGCCGGGTTCGACTGCGTCGAGATCCACCTGGGCCACAACTACCTGTTGAGCTCGTTCCTGAGTCCCCGGCTCAACCGGCGCCGCGACCGGTGGGGTGGGTCGTTGGAGAACCGGGCCCGGTTCCCGCGCCAGGTGGTGGCCGCCGTGCGCGAGGGGGCCGGCGACTCGGTGGCCGTCACCGCCAAGCTGAACATGACCGACGGGGTGCCGGGGGGCTTCGACGTGCCCGACAGCATCGACGTGGCGGTGATGCTCGAGGCCGACGGGCACCTCGACGCCCTGGAACTGACGGGCGGGAGCTCGCTGTCGAACCCCATGTACCTGTTCCGCGGGGACGCCCCCCGGAAGGAGTTCGGCGCCACGCTGCCCCAGCCCCTCCGGCTGGGCTTCTCGGTGGTGGGTGACCGGTTCCTGAAGGAGTACCCGTTCGAGGAGGGCTTCTTCCGTCCCCAGGCCCGGCAGTTCGTGGCCGCCCTCGACCTGCCCGTCATCCTGCTCGGTGGGGTCAACCGGCTGGAGACGGTGGAGTCGGCCCTGGCCGAGGGGTTCTCGTTCGTGGCCATGGCCCGTGCCCTGTTGCGCGAGCCCGACCTGGTCGGCCGGTGGGCGCAGGGCCGGCCCGACGCGGGGCGGTGCATCCACTGCAACCGCTGCATGCCCTCCATCTACAGTGGCACCCGCTGCAGCGAGGTCGGCACCACCCCCTGAGAGTCAGTCCGGTCCGGGCCCACCGTCGTCGGCCGCCGGCCCGTCGGCGTCCCCCGGGACGATCGGTGCGTCGAGGTCCCAGCCGTCGGGGTCCTGCTCGCGGTCGCGCGTCCGGTTCGACGGACCGCCGAGCCCGTCGGGGTCGTCGATGAGCCCGTCGAGGGTGGCCATCTGCTCGGGATCGTCGAGCTCGGCCCCGGCCTCCTCGAGCTCCTTCTCGTCGATCTGCAAGTTGGGGTCGAGGGAGGGGTCGAGCTCCATCTCCTCGATGAAGTCCGGATCGAGCCGTGACGCCTCGTCGATGGCGTCGTCGCCCTGCTCGTAGATCTCGCTCTGATCGTCCGGTCCGCTCATGGTCACTCCACTGTCTCGGGCCCGGTCGTGACCGGGCTCGCCGGCCTGCGCCGGCGCATCCCCCGATCGTAGGGGCTGGGGCGACGGCCCCCGAGGGTCGTTCTACCCGAGCTCAGTACTCGGCCACGGTGGCCCCGGGCACGACGGCCAGTTCGGCGTGCTCGAGGTGGTGGGCGAGGTCCGGATCGGCCCCGGTCCCGGGGGCCTTCGGGATCAACAGGGCGGCCACCACGGCGATCACCGTCATGACCGCCAGGAAGAAGAAGCCCTTCGTGTAGTCCGACCCGGCCGGGTAGCCGTCGCGGAGGATCTCGGAGGCCACGATGCTCGACATGATCGCGGCGCCGATGGCCCCGCCGATGGTCCGGATGTTGGCGTTCATGCCGCTGGCCACGCCGGTCTGGGCCGGGGGGACGGCCTGGACGATCAGGTTCGACATGGCGGAGAAGGCCAGCCCCAGCCCGACACCGAGCAGGGTGCTGGCCAGATAGATCTCCCACGCCTCGGAGTGGGCGAAGGCCAGCACGAGGTAGGCCGCGGTGGAGGCGATCGACCCGATGATGACGGCCGCCTTGGAGCCGATCGTGGCGGCGATCCGACCCGACAGGAGGCCGAAGATGAACATCGTCACCGTGAGGGGGAGGAGGAAGAGCCCCGACTGGATGATGCTGGCGCCGAAGCCGTAGCCGGTGGACTTCGGGGTCTGGACGAACTCGGGCAGGAAGCCGATCACCGAGTACATGCCGATGCCGAACATGAAGGCGACGAGATTGTTGGTCCACACCGCCCGGCGGCGCATCATGTGCATGTCGACGAGCGGCTCGGTGGCCCGTAGTTCGACGATCACCCAGGCCACGGCCAGAACGGCGGCGGCGCCGATCAACCCGAGCACCTTGGGGGAGCCCCACCCCCAGGTGGGGGCCTCGCTCACCCCGAGGAGCAGGGCGACCAGCCAGGCCGACAGGAGCACGGCGGCCAGCCAGCTGATGCGGCCAGGGGTGCGGACCGGCGACTCGGGCACGAACAACCACGCACACAGCGTGGCGATGGCGGCGATGACCATGGGGATCCAGAACAGCCAGTGGTAGTTCAGGTTGGAGACGATCGGGCCGGCCAGGACGATGCCGGCGCCACCACCCACGGCCGCCATGGCGGCGATGATCCCCACCGCGCCGGCCACCTTGACCGTCGGGAACTCGTCGCGCACGATCCCGAACGACAGGGGGAGGACGGCACCGCCGATGCCCTGGATGGCCCGGGCGATGATGAGCACGGTGATCGAGTGGGCCAGTCCGGCCACCACCGACCCGGCGGCCAGGGCGGCGAGGGTGACGACCAGCATCCGTTCCTTGCCCACCATGTCGCCGACCCGACCGAGGATCGGCGTGAAGATCGAGGCCGACAGCAGGAAGGCGGTCAGCACCCAGGTCACGGTGTTCTGGGTGGTGTGGAGCTCGTGCTGGATGGTGGGCAGCACGGGGGACACCAACGACTGCAACAGGGCGTAGGCGATCGTCCCCAGCATCAGCACGGTGAAGGTCACCCGGTAGCTGGAGCGCGTCGAGGAGATGGCCATGGGGGTCCGATCGTATGGCGGAGCGGTGCCGGGGGGTGCCGGCGCGACAACTCATCTTGTCACCCCGGAGCCGACCCGTCGGTCGACGGGTCCCCGGTCGGGGCGGTCCGGTACGGTGCGGCCCATGGCCACCCGGGCGATCGTCGAACGGGCCACCGGTCCCTTCGGCGCGGCCGTCGCCACGTTCGACCCGTCCCGCCGGTACCGCTACCGGCTCTCGAGGATCTGGGCGGCCGACGACCCGGTGGTCACCTTCGTGATGCTGAACCCGTCGACGGCGGACGCCCACCGGCTCGATCCCACCGTGCGCCGGTGCGTCGGATTCGCCCGGTCCTGGGGCTTCGGCGGCATCGAGGTGGTCAACCTGTTCGCCTACCGGGCCACCGACCCGGCCGAGCTCCTCCGCTGCCCCGAGCCGGTCGGGGCCGGTAACGACCGGGCCGTCCTCGCGGCGGCGTTACGCGCCGACCTCGTCGTGGCGGCCTGGGGCGCCGGTGGCGGGCAAGGTGACCGGGGCGCCACGGTCACCGCCCGGTTGGCCGCTCGCGGCGTGGCCCTGTGTGCGATCGGCAGGACCAAAACGGGGCAGCCGCGCCATCCGCTGTACGTCCGCGGCGATGTCCGCCCGGTGCCGTGGTCGGGCCCGACTCCGGAGCGTGGCGGGATCATCACCGCCCCTAGCAGGTAGAACACCTGTTTACAGGGGGAAGGTGGAAACACGTGTAGACCTCCGCAACTCTGGGGTGCATAGTGGAACGGTGGAAGCGGGTGAGCGGGCGGCGGAGGCGGCGGGAGGCGGCGCGGCCCGCCCCCGGCGTCGCCAGCCCAAGAGCGAACTCCGCCGGCTGATGCTCGAGACGGGCCGGGAGATCCTCCAGGAGGAGGGCATCCAGACCGGTTCGACCAACCTGACCTTCAAGCGCGTCTTCGACCGGGTGGAGCGCGACACGGGACGCCGACTCAGCAACGCCTCGGTGATCAAGCGCATCTGGGACAACCAGGCCGACTACCAGGCGGACGTGCTCGTGACCATCGCCCACGACGAACAGCGGCCCGAGGTGGAGCAGACCGTGGCCGCCGTGCAGCGGGTGCTGGCCGAGGTCGACCTGTCGACGGTCGAGGGCCGGCTGGCCGCCATGTCGGAGCTGTGCCGGGTGGCCGGGGCCGCCAGCCGGCGGATCATCGCCGAGTCGGCGGGTTGGACGTTGTGGGTGGGCGTGGTGACCATCGCCACCACCACGACCAACGAGGAGCAGCGCCGGCGGATGTGTGCGGCCCTCATGGAGGGCTACGCCTCGGTGACCGAATTCTGGGCGGGCATCTACGGGGGTCTCGTCGAACTGCTGGGTCTCCGACTCCGGGCGCCGCGGACCCTGGAGCAGTTCGCCATCGCCATCACGTCACTCACCGAGGGCGACTCGTTCCGCCAGCACGTCGAGGGGAGGACGGTGACGCTGGACCTGCCCTCGGGGCCCGACGGCCGGATGCAGCCGTGGACCCTCTACTCGGTGGCCATCGAGGCGTTGGCCCTCCAGTTCTTCGAGCCGGATCCCGACTTCGTCCCGCCCCCGGCCCCCTGAGGTCGACACCCCGCGAGGCCGCCGGGGCCGACCTGACGCAGGACGTTCATCCGGGAGCACCCCCGCTGTCGAAGAACAGACATGAGCTTCGACGCCGCCACCTACCAGAGCCTCTCGGCCCGGCTGGAGACCGAGGACATCGATTTCACTTCGTTCCGTGACCGCCCGCTGCCGTCCGAGGCACTGCGCTGCCTGCGGTACATGCACGACGTGGAGAGCCACACCGTGTGCTACCTGCGCGACGTGCTGGTGACCCGGGCGCACCGTGACCCGGACATCACCTCGTTCCTCACGTTGTGGAACTACGAGGAGTTCTGGCACGGTGACGCCATCGGCCGCGTCCTGGCCGCCCACGACGAGGTGGCCGGGCCGTCCCGCATCGCTTCGCTGCGACAGCGACTCCCGAAGGGGGACCGGTGGCGTCCGATCGGCTTCCAGGTGGCGTCGGCCCTGACGCCTCACCTCACCGCCGTCCACATGACGTGGGGTGCCGTCAACGAGTGGACCACGCAGGCCGCCTACGCCCGGCTGGCCCAGCTCGCCGACCATCCGACCCTGTCGGTCCTGTTGCGCCGGATCATGAAGCAGGAGGGTCGTCACATCGACTTCTACGCCTCCGAGGCGAACGGCCGGCTGGCCAACAGCCGGGCCGCCCAACGGGTCACCCGCTGGGCCCTGCGCCGATTCTGGGCGCCGGTGGGCTCGGGGGTGGTCCCCGGGCAGGAGGTCGATTTCCTGGCGACCTACCTGTTCGGCGACGACGACGGCCGCAGCATGGCGGAGCGGATCGACCGACGTGTCGACCGGCTGCCGGGGCTCGAGGGACTGCACCTGCTTTCCGGCGCCGTGGCGGCCTGACCGGCGCATGGCGCCCGTCCGCCGGCGCCGCCACCTCCGTGCGCTCCGCGCCCAGGTCAACCGCGTCTTCGTGGTAGTCGGACTCGCCCTGCTGCTGCCGGTGGTCGCCCTGGTCGGCCGCGTCCGGCCGACGGCGGGCCGTCGGGTGGCCCGATGGGGTTCATCGGTGGTGGCCGCCCTCTGCGGCGTGCGCTTCGAGGTGGTGGGGCGGCGACCCCCGCCGTCCTCGGTGGTCGTCCCCAACCACTCGAGCCCGATGGACATCCCCGCCCTGCTCTACGCGGATCCGCAGGCGACGTTCCTGGCCGCCGCCGACCTCTTCCGGATCCCCCTGCTGGCCGGCGCGATGCGGGCCGTCGGCACGGTCGCCATCGACCGGCGCGATCCGGAACGGGCCCACCACCAACTCGACGACCTGACCGCCCGGCGGCGCAACGGAGCTGTCGACGGCCACCTCGTCGTCTTTCCCGAGGGCGGGATCGCACCGACGGGCGGCCGGTTGCCGTTCAAGACCGGAGCGTTCGTCCTGGCCATCCGGTCGGCGAGCCCGGTCGTGCCCGTGGCGATCCGCGGCGCCGACGACGTGCTCTCGCCCCGCGGTCACCTGCTGGTACGGCCCGGGGTGGTGACCGTGGAGTTCCTCGACGCCGTGTCGACCGTCGGCCTGACCGTGGAGGAGCGTCATGTCCTGCGGGACCACGTGCGCGACACCGTCGTGGGGTCGTGCGGAAGGTCGCTCCGGTGAGCTGAGCCGCCCGCCGTCGAGCCGGGACAAGGCGAGGCGCCCGTCCCACATTCGTCGCGGGGATCGGGCGCCTCACAGGTTCTGCATTCCCGGGGTGGACTCCGGCGGGGAATGGCTACGAGCGGGACCTCCTCGTCCCTGCTGTTGCAACGCTCCCAATGCGAGCCGCTTGCCGTGTGTCGTGCTCGGCCGTCCGGTACGTCGCCGGACAACCCCGCTTCCGCTCACCCTCAGGATGAGGTACCTCCGGTGTGTCTCCGCATAGGCGACCTCCTCCGGGATCTCCCTCGATCCCTCACCATCCATCCTACGTCCGGAGTGCCCCCGATAGAAGAGGCGAACGTCGTCGTTCGCGACCGATCCGCCACGGATCCGCGGGGTCACGGGGCGGGTGGCCGACGGACCGGTGGAAGGGCGGCGCCGTCGGAGCCGGGCCGCCCGCCGGCACCGGGCGTCGGCCCATGTCGGGACCAACGGCCCTGACCGGCGGAGCGTGGAGGTGCGACCGTGGTTGCGGACCCAGGAGGGACCATGACCACGGCAGCACGACGGACAGGCGGGGGCGGGGCCGGCCGTGGAGCGACGCGGACGCACGCAGGGTGACGTTCGGCTCTACGCAACCTCTGCCGGTAACCGGACAATGAGCCCGGAGGTCCGGATCCGGAGGCGACGGTGTGGAGTGGGTGACGGTGTGGAGACGGTGTGCGTGAGCCCGGAGCGGTGACCCCGGACAACCCGTTCCGGCGGGTCCAGGTGGGCCTGGCCGCCCTCGGCCTCGTGGTGGTGGCCGGCACCATCGGTTACACGGCGCTCGGGTTCGGCGTGCTCGACGCGCTCTATCAGACCGTGGTGACCGTCTCGACGGTCGGCTACGGGTTCCCCCACCCGATCGGTGACGGGGTGAAGGCGTTCACCGTCGTCCTGATCCTGTTGGGGGTGGGGACGGCGCTCTACACGTTCACGGTGACACTCGAGCTGCTCATCGACGGGCACATGCGGGAACGGATCAGGAGGCGCAGGATGGAACGGGAGATCGCGACGATGGAGGACCACGTGATCATCTGCGGGTGGGGCCGGGTCGGCCGGGAGGTGGCCCGGTACCTCGCCAACGCCGGGGAACAGATCGTGGTGGTCGACCGCGACCCCGACCGCCTCGGCTCTCCGGGTTTCCCGACGATCGTCGGTGACGTCACCGACGACGCCACGCTGCTCCAGGCCGGTGTCGAACGGGCGGGGACGCTCATCGCCGCCCTCGACACCGACGCCGACAACGTGTTCGTGACCGTGGCGAGTCGCTCCTTCAACCCCGGCATCCACGTGATCGCCCGGGCCCGGGGGGACTCGTCGGAGGCGAAACTGCTACGGGTGGGCGCCGACCGCGTGGTCAACCCGCAACGCCTCGGGGGCGACCGGATGGCGGCGTTCGTGACCCAGCCGCACGTCGTCGACTTCGTCGACGTCGTCATGCACGACGGGTCACTCGAGTTCCGCCTCGAGGAACTGGCGGTCGGCCCGGACTCGCCCCTGGCGGGCCGGACCCTCCGGGATTCGCAGGTGCACGAGCGGACGGGATGCCTCGTGCTGGCGCTCCGTCGGCCCGACGGGACGTTCACCACCAACCCGTCACCCGAAGCCGAGGTGACGGCCGGCGATGTGCTGATCGGGGTGGGCACCGAGTCGCAGCTGGGTGCCCTGGCCGCCTACTCGGGACGGCCCTGAGCATCCTTCCCACGGGGCGGTTGGACCACGAGGGTCGGGTGGGCTACGAGGGGCGGTTGGGCGTGGGTGGGTCAGTCGTCCGCGTCATCGGCGTCGGCGGGACCCATCGAGGCGATCTGCCGCTTGATCCGCCGGACCATCTCGGGGCTGACGTTCCACAGCTCCTGGACCTCGCTGTCGGTCGCCCCCTCGGCGAGCACCACGGCGACGAGCCGTGCGCGGGAGGTCCGCCGGGCGACCTCGTAGTGGTGGATGGCCTCGGTGGCGCTGACCCGCGCCTCCCACGCCCGGTGCTTGCGCATGGCCGCACCCAACGCCTCGCCGTCCTCGAGATCGTCGACGAGCTCGCCGGCCACCTGCATGGCCGCGTCCATCGCCTCGGAGAGGTCGCGACAGGCGGCCATGGCCGCGCGGGCGTCCCGGACCGCCAACCTCCTCAGCACCTCGACCTCGGACTCCCCTCCCATGCCTCGCCAGCATCCCACCGAACGGTGGCGGGGACCACCGGTCCGGCCGCCGCCGGCGACGGCACGGTGGCTGGTGTGTCGGGCCGTGGCCCTGGCAGGATCGTGGGGCGGGACGCGGACGGCCAGTGAAGGGAGCACCCATGGGACGTGGGGGACGGGACGAGCGGGTCGCCGGACGGATCACCTCGGTGCCGCACGCCCGGGCCATCGCCTCGCGACGGGTGCCGGCCCCCGTGCGGGGCTACGTCGAGGGCGGCGCCGGTAACGAGTGCACACTGGGCGCCAACGTGGCGGCCGTCCAGGCGGTCCGGTTCCGGCCCCGGGTGGGGGAGGCCTCAGGGGCGCCCCCGGACCTGTCCACCACCGTGCTCGGCACGCCGGTGTCGATGCCGGTGCTTCTCGGTCCGATCGGGTTCACCCGCATGATGCACCCCGACGGTGACGTGGCCGGCGCGCTGGCGGCGTCCGGCGCCGGGACGATCTTCACCCACAGCTCGATGTCGGGACACACGATGGAGCAGGTGGTCGGCGCGGCGTCCGCGCCGACCTGGTTCCAGCTCTACTTCCTCGGGGGGCGTGACGGTGCGGCCCGACTGGTGGGCCGCGCCCGGGAGCTCGGGTACTCGGGTCTCGTCGTGACCCTCGACACGGCCATCCCCGGTGACCGCCGGCGCGAGAGCCGCTACCGGCTGTCGCCACCGCTCCGGCTCGACCGTCAGACGGTGCAGAGGATGGCCCCGTACGCGCTGCTGCGGCCGAGGTGGCTCGCCGACGCGGCCCGTGACGGATTCTTCCTCGACCTGGTGAACGCCCAGGGCCACACCCGCGGCGCCACACCCATGGGCGAGCAGGAGGCACTGATCCGCTGGCTGGGCGAGCCCGCCACGTGGGACGACATCGGATGGATCGCAGAGCGCTTCGGGGGGCCCGTGATCGCCAAGGGCATCATGACGGTGGACGACGCTCGGCGGGCGGTCGAGGTGGGGGCCTCCGCCCTGGTCGTCTCCAACCACGGCGGGCGTCAGCTCGACGGGGCCCCGGCCACGTTCGCCGTGCTCGAGCAGGTCGTCGACGCCGTCGGGAGCGAGATCGAGGTCCTGGTGGACGGGGGCATCCGCAGCGGCGCCGACGTCGTCCGGGCCGTGGCACTGGGGGCCCGGGCCGCGCTGGTCGGCCGGGCCTGGGCCTACGGCCTGTGCGCGGCGGGCCGGCCGGGGGTCGACCAGGTCCTCGCTCTCCTGCGCCAGGACATCGACCGGACGATGCGGCTCCTCGGTGTGGCGTCGATCGACGAGCTCGACCGGTCCCTCGTCGACGGGCCGGACGTGTGGCCCCGCTGAGGCCCGGACCGGCCCGCCCGCGGGCGGGGCACCGGCCAGGAGCGTCCGTCGGGGCGACCGGCGCTCAGGCGTCGAGCAGGAGATCGATCAGGGCGGCCCACTGCAGGAGGTGGCGGTCGCCGAGGAAGTGCCGGGTCACATGGTCGCGGGCGTTGTCGCCGAGCCGGGCGATCTCGTCGGGCCGGCCGAGCAGGGTGGCCAGGGCGTCGCCGAAGGCGACGAGGTCGCGGGGATCGTCGAGCAGCAGGCCCGTGCCGGCCACGACCTGGTCCGTGATCCCGCCGACGCGCGAGGCGACGACGGGCTTCCCCTTCCACATGCCCTCCGAGACGGTCAGTCCGAAGCCCTCGGCGAGGCTCTTCTGGGCGATGACCGCGGCCGAGCGCTGGATGGCGTTGACCATCGCGGCGTTCTCCTCCAGGTCGTCCATGGGAAGGGAGACGAGCCGGATGCGTCGTCGGGCCTCCACGGGCAGGGCGTGCCAGTCGGCCACGCAGGCCTCGAAGACCTCCACCTCCTCGGGGTCGTCCGCCACCCCTTCGGTGGAAGGGCCGACCAGCGCCAGGTGTGCGTCCACCCGCCCGACGACCCGGGAGGCGAAGCCGGCCATCACGCCCCGCATGTCCTTCAGCGTGTCCCATCGTGAGACCTGGACGACCAGGTTGTCGAGCGAGTCGGGGGCGTCGTCCTCGGCCAGGATCGACGCGGTGCGGACGATCGTTCCGGGCGTGCCGTCACGGCGGGTGAAGACGGCCTTGCGCTCCGGCGGTACGGCGGTCATGCCGATCTGGGCCAGGAACTGGGGCAGCTCGGCGTCGTCGATCTCCTCGTTCTTGGCGGAAAACGGGTCGATCGAGGGCGGGATGACGGCGACGGTGTCCTCGTCCAGCCACGGGGGGACGTAGGCCCGACGCGAGAACACGAACGCGTCGCAGGCCGGCAGATAGGGCCGCAGCAGGGCCCAGGCCTCGTCGGTCCACTCGTTGACGGTGGCCGTCCCGATGTGGGACCGCCACACCACACGGGCCCCGCGCCCGGACAGGAGTGGGGCCATCCCGAGGGTCTGCGGGTCGTGGAGGAGGACGATGTCACCGGGCGTCACGACATCGACCATCGACTCGGCGTTGGCCCGGGTCACCTCCGCGTAGTGGGCGGCCACCGCCGGGTCCAGCGGACCGGGGCTTCCGGCAAATCCGTGGATCCGGTTGTGGACGCGCTTGGTGATGTCGAAGAACGCCGCGTTACCCTCGATCACGAGCCACCGGGCGTCCACGCCGGCGCCGCGCAGGTAACCCACCAGGACGTGCAGCATCTCCGCCACGCCGCCGCCGGCGGCGGTCGAGTTGACGTTCCAGACGACGGTCCCGGCGAGCCGCCTCCGGCTCGTCGCGGCGATGGACTCGAGGTGGGCCAGGCGGTCGCCACCGATCACCGGCCCGAACTCGGCCAGCCGGAGCGTCGGCACGTCGACCTCGTGGAGTGCAGTCAATGGGGCCCTTCCTCCCGTCCGACCGCAGGGTCTCCCGTCCGATCGCCGGGGCCGACCCTACGTGGTCCCCGCACCCCCGCCGGGCACCGGGCCCGGCCCGCAGGTCCGACGGCTGCCGAGCCGGAGACGGAGATCACGGGTCCAGATCTAAAGTTGACGTCGATGTCAACTCTTGGTACGGTACAAGAGACGGAACGGACGTGGGAGCCGGCCGCACGCGCCAGGGCCTTGCCCGGTCGAGCGACGGATCCCGCGACATGTCCGACCCGGACGACGACCCACCGACAGCCTGACGACACCGACACCCCGACAACGAGGAGCCACCGTGGCGAACCGACTCGACTTCCCCGTCTTCGACGCTGACAACCACATGTACGAGCAGCCGGATGCATTCACCCGGTACCTTCCCCCCGAGTACCGCAACCTGGTCAAGCTCGTCCAGGTCAACGGCCGCGACAAGCTGGCCATCAAGAACGTCATCTCGGAGTACATCCCGAACCCGACCTTCAGCGTGGTGGCGAAGCCGGGCGCCCAGGAGGCGTTCTTCAAGAACGGGAACCCGGAGGGCAAGAGCCGCCGCGAGATCCTGGGGGAGCCGATGCGGTCACCCGAGGCGTTCTTCCGGCCCGGCCCCCGTCTCGAGCTGATGGACGAGCAGGGGCTCGACCGCGCCATCATGTGGCCCACCCTGGCCAGCGTCCTGGAGGAGCGGCTCACGACGGACCCCGAGGCGACCCACGCCGTGGTGCACGCGTTCAACCAGTGGATGTACGAGGAGTGGACGTTCAACTACGAGAACCGGATCTTTCCGGCGCCGGTGGTGACCCTCCCCATCGTGGACGAGGCCATCAGGGAGCTCGACTGGATCGCCGAGCGCGGCGCCAAACTGATCCTCGTCCGGCCGGCCCCCGTCCCGAGCCTGCGCGGCTTCCGGTCGTTCGCCCTGCCCGAGTTCGACCCCTTCTGGGCCAAGGTCCAGGAGTACGACATCACGGTGGGGATGCACGCCTCGGACGACGGCCTCACCCGGTACTTCAACCAGTGGAACGGCCACTACGACGAGCTGCTCCCCTTCGCCGACTCCAACGCCTTCCTCGACGTGCAGCACCTCATGAACCGCGGCATCTTCGACGCCATGTGCTCCGCCGTCACCCACGGCATGCTGTCCCGCTTCCCCGACCTCCGGCTGCTGCCGGTCGAGAACGGTTCGGGCTGGGTGCTACCGCTCCTCGACGCCCTGGGCCACTCCTACGCCAAGCAGCCCAAGATGTACGCGGAGGACCCGGTGGCGGTGGTGCGCCGCAACATCTGGATCCACCCGTTCTTCGAGGAGAACCCACTCGGACTCATCAAGGCCATCGGCACCGACCACGTCGTCTTCGGCTCGGACTTTCCGCATCCGGAGGGCCTGGCCGACCCCGTCTCCTACGTCAAGGAGCTCGACAGCCTGTCCGACGAGGACATCCGACGGGTCATGGGCGGGAACCTGGCCGAGGCGCTCAAGCTGCCGGCGGCGGCCTGAGGGCGGTCCGGATCGGCTGCCCGGTCACCGGGCCCCCTCCCGGGCGTGCCCGGGACGGGGGTCGGGTGACGGCGGCCACCGTGGGCCACACGAGCCGATGACCGACCTCACCCAGACCGCGCCGCCGCTCCCCATCGGGGCGGACCGCGACCCTGCGACACCGCCGGCGCGCGCACTGTCGCGCAAGGGGCAGATGACGCGCGCCCGGCTGCTCGCCTCCGCCAAGGAGATCTTCGAGGAGGACGGCTTCCTCGAGGCCCGGATCTCGGACATCGCCGAGCGGGCGGGCCTCTCGCACGGCTCCTTCTACACCTACTTCGAGTCGAAGGAGGAGGTCTTCCGCGAGGTGGCACTGGCCGTCGAGGACGAGCTCGGGTCGCCGGTCGGCGAGGTGATCCTGGCCCCCGGGTCGACCGCCCCGCCCTACGAACGCATCCGGGTGGCCATGAGGAAGCACCTCGAGACCTACCGTCGCGAGGCGCGCATCATGGGGGTGATCGAGCAGGTCAGCCGCCACGACGCGGAACTGCGTGCCGCCCTGTGGGAGCGGCGGGCCCTCTACGGGAGTGCGGTGTCCGACTCGATCCGCCAGCTCCAGGTGCGGGGCCTGGCCGACGCCCGGCTGGACCCCGAGGTGGCGGCCGCCGTGCTCGGCTCGATGACCGAGCGGTTTCCCGAGAAATGGCTGTCCGAGGGGCGGGTGACGTGCGACTTCGACGAGGGGGTCGACCAGCTGGCCACGATCTTCCTCAACGCCCTGCGCATCCCCACTCCCGACGAGGGCGGCGGATGAGGGGATCCTCGTCGGGACGCTGATCCACCGGGTCGCATACAGTGGCCGACGACGGACGACCGTCCGGAGCGGGGGCCCGGTGCCCACCGCCGACGCCAACCAGATCTGAAGGGTGACGATGCCCAAACAAGTCCCATTGGTCGACTACCTGGTGCTGGACGACGATCCCCATCTCGAGGCCGCCGAGTGCACCGCGTGCGGCGCCCGCTTCTTCGATCACCGTGACGCCTGTGCCGCCTGCAGCGGTACCGACTTCACCCGGAAGGCCGTCGCCACCGAGGGCATCGTGCGGACCTTCACGATCGTCTCGATGGCGGCCCCCGGCATCGACGTCCCTTTCGTGGCCTCGGTCGTGGAGTGCGACGGCACCAGCGTGCGGGCCAACGTGGTCAACACTCCGCCCGACCCCGACCACGTGAAGGTCGGTATGGGCGTGCGCCTCACCACCTTCCCCGTGTTCACGGACTCGGAGGGCACCGAGGCGGTCGGATTCGGTTTCGAGCCCCTGGAGGTGGCGTGATGGCAGACGATGTGTGGATCCTCGGGATCACGATGACCAAGTTCGGCAAGCGCCCCGACACGGACGCCGTCGGCCTGGCCGCCGAGGCCGCCTTGGCCGCGTTGGCCGACGGCGGCACGACCATGCAGGAGATGGGCATCCTCGCCTACGGCAACCTGATCGGCCAGACCAGCGGTCAGATGCTGCAGAAGCAGATCGGCCAGACGGGGATCCCCGTCTTCAACGTCTCCAACGCCTGCGCCACCGGGGCCACCGCGCTGCGGACCGTGGTGATGGCCATCAAGGCCGGCGAGTGCGAGATGGGCCTGGCCGTCGGCGTCGAGAAGCTGTCCGGTGCCGGCCTCCTGGCCGGTGGATCGATCAAGGGCGACCCCGACGTGCTGGAGCCGACCGGCCGGTTCGGCGCGGTGCTCCCCATCGACGGTCGGCTGGGCACCGAGACGATGCCGGGTGTCTTCGCCCAGATCGGCCAGGAGTACGGGTACGCCCACGATGTCGACACGTCGTTCGAGCTCTTCGCCTCGATCTCGGAAAAGAACCACGCCCACTCGGTGCTGAATCCGATGGCCGCCTACCAGAAGCGGTTCACCCTGGAGCAGATCATGGGCGACGTGATGATCGCCTACCCGAACACCCGGCCCATGTGCTCGGCCAACTGCGACGGGGCGGCCGCGGCCGTCCTCGTGTCGGGCGCCAAGCTCAGGACGCTGAGCCTCGAACAGCAGCGCCGGGCCGTCAAGGTGACCGCCTCGGTCCTGACCTCGGACCCGTGGGGCGAAGCCTGCCAGGTGCTGCCGGACGTGAACACCCTGACCCGCAATGCCGCCGCCCAGGCCTACGAGCAGGCCGGCGTGGGTCCTGACGACCTCGACCTCGTAGAGCTGCACGACTGCTTCGCCACCGCCGAGCTCGTCCACTACGACAACCTGATGCTGTGCGAGCCCGGGGGTGCCGTCGACTTCTTCCGTTCGGGGGCGACCTGGCGCGACGGAGCCAAGCCGGTGAACGTGTCCGGTGGCCTCGAGTCCAAGGGGCACCCGATCGCGGCCACCGGGATCGCCAACGTGTGGGAGATCTGCCAGCACCTCCGCGGCGAGGGCGGCGACCGTCAGATCGAGGGCGCCTCGGTCGGCCTGGCCCACGTCATCGGCCTCGGCTCGGCGTGCGGCGTCCACATCCTGGAGAAGTCCGCCGCCTGAGCGACGCCGCCGACCCCGTCGACCCGGATCCGTCGGGGAGACTGGGACCGTGCTCCTCGTCGACGCCGCCAATGTGATCGGGTCACAGCCGACGGGCTGGTGGCGCGATCGCCCGGGGGCGGCCGCCAGCTTCGTCGAGCGGGTCCGGGCGGCGGTCCGGACGGGCCGGCTCGACGATCCCGTGGTGATCGTCCTCGAAGGCGCGTCCCGCCGCGGTGTGGAGGCGGGCACCGGTGACGGCGTGACGGTGGTCCATGCGCCGGGCAGCGGTGACGACACGCTGGTGGAGGTGGCCGCGGACAGCCCGGATCCGGTGACGCTGGTGTCGGCCGACCGCGAGCTCCGGCGGCGGGTCGAGGCGCGTGGAGCGGACGCGGTCGGCCCCAGGTGGCTCCTCGCCCTGTTGGACGGGTAAGGCTCGGTCGGGTCCGGGGGTGATGCCGCCGGGTACCCGTCAGACGGCGACCACCGGCCGATGGAGTCGGAGGTGGGTGCGGCCCCGGGGAGAGGTGGAGACGAGGCCGCCACCGTCACCCGGTCGGCGGAGCAGGAAGCCACGACGGTTGGCCTCCTCCCACACCGGCAGCCGCGGGCACGACGTGCGCCACGCCTCCATCACGTCGACGTAGGGGCGGGGCGTGCCGTCGAGCCACTCGAGCAGGTCGAGGATCAGCGCTTCCACCGGGTCGTCCACCACCATCGGAACCTCCGGCGCCGATTCTACGGCGGGGGACCGTCTACCTGTGGTCCGTCGGCCATCCGGCGGCATCGAACACGGCGATCGGGTCGAGGTAGTCCCGCCACCGTGACACCTTGTCGTCCCGGATCGTGATGATGGAGGCGAACCGGTTGTCGTAGCGACGCCCGGTCCGGGCCGACTCGCCGTGCACCTCGTACTCGAGGACGACGACTGATGCATCGGCGTCCCGGTAGGTCCGGAGCCCGTCGGCACTATGCACGGTCATGAAGCTGTCGTAGTCGGCGTACAGGTCGATCAGGTCCCGTCTACCCTCCACCCGTCGGGGGTAGCCGGGAACGGAGATGACGAACTCGAAGACGACGTCGTCGGCCAGCAGGTCGAAGAAGTCCTCACCCCGGACGAGCCCCTCGAGCCCCTCTTGGATGATCCGGAAGAACGGTCCGTCAGCGCCGAAGTTGGAATCGTCCGCGACGTACCTGGTCACCGGTCCTCCCGCTGGTCCACCGAGGAGGGGCGTCGACCGGTCGCGGGCCACGGGGTGAGCACGGACCGAGTATCCCATCGACGTACCGGCCGGCGTCGAACCGGCGGCGACGCACGCGGAGGTGCCGGGGGTCCGCTTGTCCTTGCGGGTCGCGGCTCAGCCCTCGTAGACCTCGCTCCGTTGGGTGC
>Ga0181528_10000312_pt1 | contig 39075 bp, 33 predicted proteins | sample PEATcosm2014_Bin_47_FD_119742 | JGI IMG/M metagenome (GOLD analysis project Ga0181528, IMG submission 119742) | Peatland microbial communities from MTU Mesocosm Facility, Houghton, MI, USA - PEATcosm2014_Bin10_10_metaG | ecosystem: Environmental > Terrestrial > Soil > Wetlands > Peat | place...
CGTTCGATGCGCAGAAGATATTCCATGACATTCCAGCTGGCTCGCTGAAAATCCAGCCGATGCCGTTGGATTGGACATTCTATTGCTACGAGTGCGGCTCCATGGCTTCGATGAAGACCTGTCCGCACACCACCAAGGCCGTAATCGACGAAAACGGAAAGTATCAGGGCGGCGCCCGGTTGATGCTATCCGGAACGCTGTTGCGCAAGCTGATGAGCGAAGGCAAGCCGGTTCCGCCAGAGTTCTCGAAGCCGGAAGTGATTGCCGTTCTCAATGAGTATTACGACAAGCTGGAAAACAAGGTGGAAGTGAAGCTGCACAAGGCCGCAACAGGGGTGTAGCTGAAACCGTTTCAAAGCAGGTTTGTCCGAAAGCCTGTCAAATGCCACACTCATCGTCACCCGGCAGATCGCTATTCAAACGGTCTGCCGGGGACTCTGGCTGCCAAGCTGCTTCCGGAACATGCCTTCTGCGAAACCTCCAAACCTTATAGCCTGCGGGACAATTCGCAGGTTCAGGCCACTTCAGTCAGGCGGCCTCGTTTTCATTTGCATGAGAGGAGGAACCATGCCTAGGTACTGGTCAAAGTTGTTGGGCCTTATAACTGCACTGCTGCTTTTTCCGGCGCAAATGTTTGCGGCCGGCGGGGGGGCAGACTTACCGGATCTTATCGTCTTAGTAGCTGACACACGAAGGCTTACAGGCTTGGAAGCGTGGTGGGGGAACTTGTATAACATGGGGCATCTTGAGTTTGCACTTGTCACTGTTACCGTAATTCCACTGTCCGGCGTAGTTTTGGGTCTGTTGGCAGATGTGGTGATGTCTCGATTGGGAATCGATCTGAGGAACAGAGCGTTGGCCGAACATTAATCTAGGCGTTTCGGCAAGGAGACGAATATGGATTGGCTACATACACTCATGCCTATTGCCGGCGTCCCGATTTTTTGGCCAGGTCTAGTTATCCTGGGCTTCGGCGTCGGCATCATCGGCGGATTCTTTGGAATGGGCGGGGCTTGGATGGTAACGCCTGGCCTGAACATTCTCGGCTTTCCAATGGCCTTTGCGATTGGTACGGATGTAGCGCACATGGCCGGCAAATCTCTCATATCCACAATGCGGCATTCGAAGTTTGGCAATGTGGATTACAAGTTGGGCTGCATCATGGTCTTCGGGACCATCGGCGGGTTTGAAGCCGGTGCGCAGATGATCATGTGGTTGGAGCGCATCGGGGAGATCAATGTCGTAGTCCGCTGGCTGTACGTTGTCCTATTAACCCTGATCGCGTGGATGGTGTTTGCTGACGTTGCCAAGAGAAAGAGAAAAGAGCGCGAAGCGCTGGCGACTGGCAAAACGCTGGATCCCCTGGCTACCGGACTCGAATGGCACAAGAAACTTCACAAAATCAACATTCCCCCGATGATCACCTTCAAGGTTTCGGGGATTCGTTGCTCGGCTTGGCTGCCGATCGGGATCAGCTTCCTGACGGGTTGGTTAGCGGGCATCTTGGGTATCGGTGGCGGATTGGTTCGTATGCCGGCATTGATTTACCTGCTTGGAATTCCTACCCACATCGCGGTCGGCACTGACCTGTTTGAAGTTGCCATCTCCGGACTCTACGGTGCGGCGACGTATAGCTATAAAGGCCGTGTTGAGTTGCTCGCGGCTCTCATTATGTTATGTGGTGCGGCGGTTGGCGCGCAGATCGGTACTGTGGCCACCAAGTACGTCAAAGGCTACGGCATTCGAATCTTCTTTGGCTTGGCTGTTATTGGTTGTGAACTGTCCATCATCATGAAACTGCTCTCAGGCATTTTTCCTAACATTAAACCGATTACGGATCAGGCCGCGACAGTCACAGTGCTCGGTGCGGTGTCGGGGATTTCACTCTATATTCTCATCGCATTCCTTAAAGGCGTCCACGAAGAACGAGGACAACGTCGGTCTCCAAAAGTGTCCTCAGCTCATGCTGACTAGAAAGGAGCAAAACCATGGCAATTAGCAAAAGGGTATTGACGATGCTTCTGGCGTTTGCCCCTGTGCTTTTCGCTGTAGGATGCAGTAGCAGTAATTACGGGAAGGTCGAGCAGGGGCGGGCCATCGCATTCGATAAGCATAGTGGGATAGTCACTGTGATTAGAGACTCGGCAGCTTCCACGAACAAACCCAAGAATGACATGCTGCCACCAATCACCGTAAAGATTCCGGACAATCCCGAAGAGATGGGACCGGCACCGGCGGTGGGCAAACGCCTGCTGTTTGACACGGACAAAAGGATCATCGTTGTGTTCGACGCAGTCGCAGGTAGCATAAAGACAATTATGTATAAGCCTTTGATGGAGGCTGCGAATGTAGGCAAAGACGATCCCCGTGTCAAGGGCGTTCACTTTCCTATTATCGATCGCCAGAACAAGGCAATCACGATCTATTCAACTCGCGACAAAAAGTTAGTGAAGTTCACGCTGGCTGACGAGTATTTCTCGCTTCCCGATGACACTTGGCAGGCGGGGGATGATATCCGTTACTACTTCAAGCAGCCAGGTCAGGCACTGCGCATGATGAATGTCACCAGAACGGACGTAATGAAAGGGTGATTCAGGTATAGTCGTGGACATAAGCCGCGGCAGAAGTTGATATGTCGCCTGCGGCGGGAGCCCCGCGAGATCTCAAACCCTCGCGGGGTGCGGCTTGTCGCCCAGGAGTAATGACCGATGCCGTGGTGGTGGAAGAAGAAGAAGCCGGCAGAATCAGCAGGCGCTCTGCAGGACAGGGTTCGAGGCCGGTACGTCAATTTTCGCGAGTTGCTTTCACTCAATAACGATTGCCTGGAGTTGCTGGCCAGCATTCAGGAGGACTTGCAATACGCTCCGCCTACCCGGGAGCTGCTGAGCGAGCGCGTCAGTTGCGTCTTCGACAAGACCGCCGAGGTCGTGCGAACCCTGGAGGAGTTGACCGGCTACGGTCAACAGGCGCTTCTGAACGCAGTGCAGGCGCAGCGCCAGGAGGTTGAAAGGTACATTGCAGCCGATGATCCGAGACTCACGAACTTCTCGGCCTCCCTGTCTGACATTAATGCAGATTCCGCTGCCGAAGCCGGAGCCAAAGCTGCCCCGCTAGGCGAGATCAAGAATAAGTTAAGACTGCCCGTACCTGACGGTTTTGTCATTACCGCGCACGCGTATAGACAGTTTTGCGGGATACCGCTGTGGCGCCGCTTCCGAGACATCACGCGAAATCTGGACCTCAACGATCTGGCCCTCGTGCGCAAGGTCTCCACCGAACTTACCGAACTGATCATGGCTACTCCTGTGCCGAGGGCAATTGAAGTCGCGCTTACCGAGCGCGCGCTTGCCATGCAGCGGGCAGGTATGGCAATAGCGGTCCGATCCAGTGCGGTCGGAGAGGGCGGTGAAAGGACGTTTGCCGGCCAGTTCACCAGCTTCATCAATGTTCCCGTCGACCAGGTAGTGGATGCTTACAAGCGAGTCGTCGCCGGACGTTTCAGTGAACGAGCGCTGTTCTACCGCCTGTCAGCCGGACTGCCGGAAGTGGAAAGTCCGATGGCGGTGCTTTGCCTTGGGGTGGTGCGCGCGCAAACGTCGGGGATTCTCTATACCAGGGATCCCAAAGACCGCAAGCTCGATGCCCTTTGGATTACCTCGACGTTAGGGTTGGGCTTGGACATCGCTAGCGGCCAAGTGCCTGCGGACCTGTTTGTAGTGGATCGCAAGTGGCCCCATCGCGTGCTGGAACAAAATATCGTCAACAAGACCGAAGAGATTGTGCTGGCAGCGACGGGTGGGGTGCTTCGCCGGCCAACGTCGACCGAGAAGGCTTCCGCTCCCAGCCTCAACCCGCGAGAGCTGGCGCTTCTAGCCGATTGGTCGCTGCGCATCGAAAAGCACTTCGGCGTTCCTCAGGACATCGAATGGGCGCGGGACGAACGCGGGCAGGTGTGGATTGTGCAAGCCCGACCGTTGGCGTTGGCGGACTCGCCGCAGCCACGAAGCAGGGCGAAGGCAAAGGGAGAGCCGCTTCTCGTCGGCGGACGTACGGTTTATCCAGGCCGGGTCTCCGGTCCTGCGTGCCTGGTCAACGACTTGAATAACTTGGGCGATACGCCGTCAGGCGCGATCTTGTTTTTGCGCAAATCATCGCCTGAAATCGTGACGGTGTTTCCGCGTATTTCCGGTGTCGTAGCTGAGACGGGAAGCGTGGCGGGCCATGCCGCCTCGTTATTGCGCGAAGCCAAGATTCCGTCGATCTTTGAATTGAGCGGTGCCTTCGAGCTTATCAAGGACGGCGATCCGATCAGCCTGGACGCAGTGCAGCCGAGAATCTATCGCGGAATGTTATGGTCGCCCAGGATTGTGGAGACGCTGATTCCTGAGCGCTACCGGGATTCCGGAGGCAAAGTTGACCCAATCAACCGGCGCTTGCTGGTGCTTCATCTACTGGATTCCGCGTCTGCCGATTTTCGCCCGGCAGGCTGCAAGTCAGCGCACGACGTGCTGCGCTTCTGCCACGAGAAGGCGGTTGAAGCGATGTTTGCCGTCAACGACAACGCATTGGAAGGCGATTTGACGTGCTCCAAGAAGCTGATGACCCCGGTGCCAGTAAATATTTTTGTGCTTGACCTCGGCGGTGGTTTAGCGCTGGAGAACCCCTCGGCGCACGAGGTTCGGCCATCGGAAATCGTCTCAGCTCCTTTCCAGGCGCTATGGCGCGGATTGACCAACCCCAACGTTTCCTGGAAGCGCGACATGTCTGCCAACCTCAGCGATCTGGCCTCGGTCATGGCGAATTCACTCACCACCACAACGGGAGCCATGCGCGCGCTGGGTGATCGCAGTTACCTGTTGGTGGCCGACGAGTATCTCAATTTCAACACGCGATTGGCTTATCACTTCACGCTCGTCGATGCCTGCCTCTCTCCCAATGCGAGTCATAACTACATATCTTTCCGCTTCGCCGGGGGTGGTGCCACTCCGTATCGCCGGAATCTCAGGGCATGCTTTGTTGAGGCTTGCCTTGCACATTACGGATTCCTGGTGGACCGCCGCAGCGATCTGGTGAACGCATGGTTTAAGAAGGGCCCCGCGGACGAGACCGAATTCCGCCTGGATATTATTGGCCGTCTTATGGCTTGCACGAGCCAGTTGGACATGTACATGACTAGCAGTGCCGTGATGCGGCGTTACGTACAGCTATTTCTCGCTGGTAACTATTCCTTTGCCGTAGCCGATGATGCAAGCGAGAAACCGGCGGCGGTTGAACGCTAAACAAGCTTCGCGTAAGCTACAAAAATGGTCTGATTTCACGATCTTAACCTTGCGATTGCGCACGACCATCCGAGCAGGGGGCTTATGTCGATCATAACGATTTCAAGAAGTGCATTCAGCGGCGGAAGAGCGCTGGCAGAGTGTTTGGGCCGCCAACTCGGATACCGTTGTGTTGATCGCGAGGTCATCATTGAACGAGCGGCAGCATCGGGCATTTCGCAGGATGACCTCAGGGACGCACTCCAGAAACCTCCGAGCCTTATCGATCGTTTCAGTCACAGGAGGTATCGGTGTTTGGCGATGATTCAGGCCGCGCTCACCGAGGAAATCAGGACTGGAAAAGTAATCTACCACGGCTTGGCAGGTCATCTGCTACTGCAAAGCGAGCCCTATATCCTGCGTACCCGGATTATCGCGCCGATGGAGTATCGAATCGCCTCGGCGCAGAAACGGATGATGCTGGGCCGCGAGCAAGCACTCGCGCATCTCGAGAAAGTGGACCAGGAGAGACAGAAGTGGACGCAGTATCTGTATGGCGTGGACGGAGGAGATCCCGCTCTCTATGACATCGTACTCAATCTGGAGCATACGAGTATGGAGCAGGCCTCCAGCACCATTGCGACGCTTGCAACCGTACGTTGCTTCGGGATGACTCCCAAGATCCAGAAGCAGTTGGACGACATGGCATTAGCCAGCCGGGTTAAGGCAACCCTGGCTTTCCATGCCTCTACTTCAGAGCTCGAAATGGAAGTTACCGCAGACGGCGGGGTTATCTCTGTCGGCGGAAACATCCCAGCTCACCGGTTCGACGAGGTCAAGGAGATCATCCATGGAGTGCCGGGGGTAACAGCTGTTCACTGAGTGGGTATAACTCAAGGACTAGTCGGAGTAACTTTATATTCTGGTTCTTTACTTTTTATTTACCGCCCAATAGCCGGAATTGGAGGTTCGGCGCCGGACGTCGTGCGAGTAGCAACTGCAAGATGCCGCCAATGCCACCTTCCTCAATCCCGCCGCCGGACTGGATCGTCCGTTTGGTATCAGTGCCTGGCTTTCTCACGTAAGGTGAGAGCAGGCGAACGAATTCCTGCCTTTCGCCGTGAGACGTAGCAGCGCTGCTATGAGTTCCCCACTTATTTGCAAGGCTCGCGCTCAGGGCGATGAAAATGAATAACCTGGCGTGCACCAGCGCCATCCGGCACATGTGTCTCGGGAAACAAGCGGTGCTGTTCGAGGGTATCGATCAACATATCGATCAGCGACATTACGATCTCTGGACGATGCCGAGCTTCCTCAACCAGGTGCTTGGAGCAAATCGCCCGGCCCTCCCAGTCGGGTAATCCGGCTTCGTCAATGTCGCTGAAAAGCTGGTAACGGCCATCGTTAGGGCATTTCGGCTTCGAACAAGGCGCGGAATATTTCCTATGTGCATCGGGAAGATTGATTGCAACCAGATTAAACATTTTGTTCCATCCTTATTTTGCCAATTTCCATGAGGGAGTTGTTGTGCACAGTTAACTTCGCCGAACTTATTCGCCGTCAGGTAGCGCGCAATCGACCATTCGCACAATTGGCTCGCTCGTTCGGATTTCCTATGTTCACGGATCAGTTCAGCAGCAAGTCTGTTGCTTCCTTGCCTACCTGCAGTGCATCCAGAATCTGGTCGATCTTCTCCTCGGTCATCGTGCCATACCACGAACCTTCGGGATAGACGACCATCAGAGGGCCATTCTCGCAACGGTTCATGCAGCCAGTGCTGGAAACCATTACGTCTTCCATTCCACGGTCGCTGAGTTCCGTCTCAATGTAAGGCAACAGCGCGGCGGACTCCTTCTTATGACACATGCCTTTGCTCTCACCCTTGAGGCGGAAGCTGGCACAAACTAAAATGTGGTGAGTCGGTTTCTGCATCGGTCATCTCCTTGTTTTAGCAGTGCAAACTGAAATAATGCGAACCATTATGCGCAGCCCATTCCCGTTCCCTGGCACCCAGAGGTTCCGCATGACTTGAATTGTTTTTTCATGGTCACGGGTACATCTCCGCTGTGATGCAGGTTCTCCATGGCCTGTGCAATGAATCCGGATGCCTCAATCACTCGCAGGCCGCTCTGCTCCATCACCCATCGAGGCGCGCGCCCCACTCCGCTGACGAGGATCGTGTGGCAATCTTCAATCGACTTCGACAGATCGCGCCAGCGCTGATTTCCCGCTCCCGGCTCAGGGGCATCGCGCATTGCTACCAGCTTCGGCTCAATCTCGTCGTACTCAAATATCCATAGCTTCTCGGCTTCGCCCAGATGTTGATTGATGAGAATGCCCTCCATGCTCGCAACCGCAACATAGGGACGGCCCGCGCGGTCGTCGAACAATCCACTCGCGGAGTCGCGCATCAGGCTCACCAGCTCCTGCGACTGGTCCGCGCCAAGCAGGCCAACTGCATCGGCACGGCATCGCGTGCAATGCTCCATCTGCGGGATGATCGTGGAGACCTTGGCGCGTATCTTCTTCACCTCGGGCAGCGGCAGTTCAAGTTTCTCGGCGAACGGCGTCCCAGTAACCGGGTACAGCGGAATGCAGTTCATTACGTCCGCTCCCAGCGCGTGCATTTCCTCGGCCACCACTTCCACGTGCTCGTCATTGATTCCGGGAACCAGGATTGTGTTTATCTTCAGCGTGATTCCCGCGGCTTTGATTGCTTTGACCGACGCGAGTTGGCGCTCCAGAAGAATTCGCGCACCATGTTCGCCGCGGTAGATCGTCTTATGATCGCGAACCCACGAATAGATTTTCGCGCCGATAGCGGGATCGACCGCGTTTACCGTGAGCGTCACATGGCTCACTTGTAGACGCGCCAGATCTTCGGCATAGGGCGCCAGATTCAAGCCGTTGCTGGCAACGCAGAGAAGCATCTCGGGGTACTTCTCGCGAACCAGACGCAAGGTTTCCAGAGACTCCTCTGGCGTGGCGAACGGATCTCCCGGTCCGGCAATTCCCACCACTCTTAGTTGCGGAACGCGCTCCAGCACTCTATCCAAATACGCCAGTGCCTGCCTGGGTTCGAGCACAGCGCTGGTAACTCCAGGGCGGCTTTCATTCATGCAGTCGAACTTACGATCGCAGTAATTGCACTGGATGTTGCACTTAGGCGCGACCGGTAGATGGATGCGCCCGGTGTGGTGACGAACGTCCGAGTTGAAACAAGGGTGTTGAGTCAAATCCAGTGGCATTATTCACCTCTACAGATAGCTGTAACCGATTGAAGATGAATCCTGCTTCACTTCCAGCAGGGTGTTGACGACAAGGTCGAATAGTCTCTGCGCGCCACGATAGCCAAGATGCAGAATGCGCTGTCCTCCAATGCGGTCATGAATAGGAAAGCCAACCCGTATCAGTGGCACGCCGAGCGCGCGCGCCAGTTTCGCTCCTTTGCTGCTGCCAATCAGAAAATCCGGCTTGAATTCGTTCAGCGCCGTCTCTTCTGCAATGGTCATAAAGTCGATACCCTCGCGCACTGCAATCTGGCCGTTACAGTGGCTGGCGTGGCTGGTGACTTCCTCGATGCTGCGCGCCAGCGCGCCGCTCTTGCCGCCAGAGCCACACAGTACGGGAACCACGCCGATCTCCGCCAGAAACGATGCCAGCCCTACGACCATGTCTTCATCTCCGAAGACAATTGCGCGTTTCCCAAACAGATACTTATGGCCATCCACGTAGGCATCCACCAACCGCCCGCGTTCCTGGTTATATTTCACAGGCGTTGGTTTTCGCGTGAGTTCTTCCATCGTGGCGTAGAACGCATCGCTCTCGTGAATTCCGATGGGCAGCCCAATCCGTTTCGCCGGAACCGCGAACTTGTCCTGCAGAAACGATGCTGCGGTGTTCTTTGTTCTAAGGGTGCGCCCGAACTCAATGCTGGCGCCTGCCGACGGTGTGGCGCGCAATGCGGCAATCGGCGTACCGCCCCCAGGGATCTTTTCGTACTTGAGCATCGACGGTCCATCGAGTGTTTCCGAGTAGTCCGGAAAGAGCGTGATCGGTATTCCAAAATCTGCCGCCACTTCCTTTAAGAATCTCAGGTCCTCGGTCGATACCATCCCTGGGAAAAGGTTCACAAAGTTGCCGGCGTATGGGTCGGCGCCCGCAAAGGCCTCTGCCAACTGCTCAACCACGGAGCGCACCGCGTTATTGAATCCATCGATGTGGGTGCCGCTGTAACTCGGAGTGGAAACATGCACCAGCTCAGGATGATTGAGGCCTGCGTTCTTTTCGCGATACTCGTGCAGCATCCCATGCACGTCTTCGCCAATCGTTTCGGTCAGGCAGGTGGTGGCAATTCCAATTAAGCCTGGATGGTACTGCGAAGTTACGTTCTCCAATCCTTGATGCAGATTTGCGCCTCCGCCAAAAATCGTGCTGGCCTCGCTGAAACCCGATGAAGCGATGTCCATGGGCTCGCGAAAATGGCTGATCAGATATCGGCGCATATACGTAGCGCATCCCTGCGAGCCATGCAGAAAGGGAATTGCGCCTTCAATCCCGCGCATCACCAAGGCTGCCCCCAGAGGAGCACACGCCTTGCACGGATTGCGAGTGGAAACCCAGTTGGGCTTCGGAGCGCTCATTGTAATGCGGACCGGTGAACTCATCTCACAACCTCCAGTGCGCCCGAGCGTTTGCGCGGCGTCAGTTGCCACACTGGACTCATCACGCTGCCATAAACTTCCCGCGCAAAATTCACCATGCCTTCAAATCCCGCGAGAGCCTCTTTGCGCTCGTGGTTGTGGTCACAGAAGCCGATGCCCAACTTGTACGCAATCGGGCGCTCTTTCACCCCGCCGATGAATACGTCCACTTCTTTCTCCTCCAGAAAAGTGGAAAGCTCCAAAGGGTTCGAGTCATCCGCGATAATCGTTCCCTCATCGCAGAGTTCGCGCAGTTGTTCGTAGTCTTCTTTATTGCCGGTCTGCGATCCCACCATCACGGTTTTCATTCCCAGCAGGCGAAGCGCGCTTACCAGGGAAAACGCTTTGAAGGCTCCACCGACATAGATGGCGGCGCGTTTGCCGGTTAGTGCGCGGCGGTATTCGGCAAGCAGCGGCATGGTCCGGTCCAGTTCTTCGCGAACGATGCTTTGGGTGCGCTGCATCACTTCCTTATTTCCGAAGTGGCGAGCCACGTCATAGAGCGAGTTCGACATGTCCTCCAGGCCAAAGTACGAAACCCGGATGAATGGAATTCCGTATTTGTCTTTCAGGCTCTTCGCCAAGTGTGTCATCGAACCCGAGCATTGCACTACGTTGAGCGCCGCTCCGTGAGCGCGGCGAATTTCGTCGATCCGTCCATCGCCGGTAATGCATGAAACCACTTGCACACCCATGCGTGCGTAGTAGTCACGAATGATCCAGGTCTCGCCCGCCAGGTTGAAATCGCCTAAGATGTTGATGCTCAGCGGACTGACGTCGTCGATGGGCCCCGTGCCCACCAGTTGCAATAGCGCATCGCAGGCCGCGCGATACCCATCTTTCTTCGTTCCCTTGAATCCCTCCGAATGAACGGGAAGAACCGGGATACCTTTCTCCATGCTCACGCGTTTGCATACCGCTCCCACATCGTCGCCAATTACGCCGACAATGCAGGTGGCATACACGAACGCCGCCTTCGGTTGGTGTTCGTCGATCAGCTCACAGAGGGCGGCGTAGAGTTTCTTTTCGCCTCCACGAACGATGTCCATCTCCTGCATGTCAGTGGAGAAGCTAAGGCGGTGGAGTTCTGGCCCCGATGACAGCGCGCCTCGAATATCCCAGGTGTAGGAAGCGCAGCCGATTGGCCCATGCACAATGTGCAGGGCGTCGGCGATGGGATACAGCACAACGCGCGATCCGCAGAAGACGCAGGCGCGCTGGCTCACCGAACCGGCCACGCTCTGTTTTTCGCAGTCGAGCTGGAAGGCCGTTTCCTGACCCTTCCGATACACTTGCCGCTCGCGTTCCCGTAAGATATCCGCCATTGCGCCCTTTCTTTATCGTTGGTTCTTCAACTACATGGTCAGTTCAAAGCTCTCCTCGGGAGCGTCTTGATCCTGGCGATCCATGAACACGCCCAGAATCTTTTCCAGTAGCCGCATCGCCCCAGCGTAGCCAACTGTTGGGAAGTAAGAGTGGCCCACGCGGTCGAGGATAGGAAAGCCGTGACGCACGAAGGGAATATTTTCATCGCGCGCAATGTATTTCCCGTAGGTGTTGCCGATCAGCAGATCCACGGACTCTTGTTTGATCCACTGATGCATCAGGTACATGTCGGCCTGTGCTCCAGCGCGAATCTTCGCCTCCGGCACGTTGCCGCCCGTCGCATCCATGAAACGCTGCTCGAACTGTGGAGTCGGCGTGCCCGTGACCACGTAGACCGGCCTCATATCCAGCAGGGTCAGAAATTCCGCGAGCGAAACTAATTGGTCGGGATCTCCAAATAACGCGACCCGTTTGCCGTGTACGTACTGATGCATGTCTGAGATCATGTCGAGCAGTCGGCCGCGTTCATCGGTAATTGCGTCAGGAACCTCTACTCCCGCCATGTTGCGCAGCGTGTCGATGAAGCGGTCGGTCGCTTGCAGACCAATTGGCAGCTCAAGCATGGTGCCCGGGACGCCGCACTTTGCGGTCAGCGCCTCGACGGCCGCAGTGGAAGCCGAAAGTCCGAGTCCCAGGGTTGCAGCGCTTCCGCCGGAAGAGCGAATCTGCTCCACCGTGCTGCCGCCTTTGGGATAGAACTCGTGCTTCCCCGTCTGCGGAGCATCCAGCACGTCCGATGTGTCTGGATACATTACGATGTCAATTCCCATCGTGCGCGCTAGGCATTTCAACTCGCGCATATCCGAGGGCTCAACCCATCCGGGAATCACGTTGATTTGCTTGCTCTTCTCCGCATTCGGGTCGGCGAAGTAAGTGACGAACGCCTTGGTCATGCTGGAAAATCCGGTGACATGGGAACCAACGTAGCTCGGCGTGTTGCAGTGAATCACGTGCTTGCCTTCGGGCACCTTGCTGTCGCCCACGGCCTTGGCGATGATCTGCACGAGGTCGTCGCCAATCGTCTCTGAAAGACATGTAGTGTGAACCGCAATTACGTCGGGGTTATAGACGGTGAAGATTGTCTCAATCGCCTGCAGCAGATTGGCCTGTCCGCCGAAGACTGAAGTCCCTTCGGTAAACGAACTGGTCGCGGCCATCACAGGTTCCTTGTAATGGCGCGTAAGCGTGCTGCGATGGTAAGAGCAGCAACCCTGCGATCCGTGGCTGTGCGGAAGGCAACCGTGCAGTCCCAGTGCGGCGTACATAGCGCCAATTGGCTGGCAAGTCTTGGCCGGATTCACCGTGAGTGCCGTGCGCTCCAAAACCTCGTCTGTAGTGTGGCGTAAAAGCATATGGAATTCCCTTTCTGCTCGGCGAGCAGGTTGTGTACTCGATCGTTGGCTGGCGGCGTTTGCCGCCTCACTAATCCGCGGCCACTTCTTCCGGCAGCTTCGTCTTGGACTGCCATGGCGGAGTCACATACGACCAGATCTTCATGTTCACCATGCGGTCGATGTCGTTGAAAAAGTTGATAGCTCCGCGGAAGCCCGCATACGGCCCGCCGTAGTCGTAGCTGTGCAGTTGCTTACAGGGAATTCCCATCTTCTGCACCGCGTACTTCTCCTTGATGCCGGCGCAGAAAATGTCCGGCTTGTAGATCTCCAAAAGCCGTTCCGTTTCGTGATGGCTCAAGTCGTCGATGACGAGCTGGTCGTCTTCCATCTCCTTCATCATGCCGATATAGTCGCGGAACTCCATTTCGGATAAGCCCTCGAGCTTGGCAACCTGATCGGGAGTGCGACGTGGGCGATAGCGCTCCGGATCAGGCACCACCGTGAGTTCCTCAATGTTTCTGCTGTCCGCATCCACTTTCAACCCGGGAAGAACGTTACGCCCTTCGTAGTCGTCGCGATGGCCGAACTCGTATCCGGCGGCGATTGTCTTCATGCCAATTTCGGTGAACAGCGTCTGGTAGTGATGAGCCCGCGAGCCGCCGACAAACAGCATGGCCGTTTTGCCCTGGCAGCGCGCTTTTACCACTGCCCGCGTGGCCTCCACCGTTGCCATCTCCTCGGCAATCACCTGCTCCACGCGCTCCGCGAGTTCGGCGTCTTCAAAGTACTGTGCGATCTTGCGCAAGGTCTTCGCCGTGGCATCGGCGCCGATGAAGTTCACCTTCATCCACGGAATCCCAAACTTCTTCTCCATCATCTCCGCCGCGTAATTGATCGAGCGGTGGCACATCACGAGATTCAGATCGGCGGTGTGGGAGTTCGCCATGCTGTCATAGGTCGAGTTTCCGCTGAAGGTCGATATCTGCTTGATGCCGCAGCGCTTGAAAATCTCTTCCAGCACAAAGCCGTCGCCGCCGATGTTGTACTCGCCAAGCAGGTTGATTTTGAATTTGTCGTCGTGCGGCGTCTCGTCCAGTCCGATGATGTTCTTGAAAAGCCCGTTGTTGGCAATGTGATGTCCTGCCGACTGGCTGACTCCGCGATAGCCTTCGCAGCTTAACCCGAAGATGTTGATCCCAAGTTCAGCTGACATCTCCCGTGCGACGGCATGAACGTCGTCACCGATGAGCCCGACCGGACAGGTCGAAAAGATTGCAATCGACTTCGGATGGAAAAGTTCGTAGGCTTCTTTGACCGCGAGTTTCAACTTCTTCTCGCCTCCGAAGACGATGTTTTCTTCCTGCATATCCGTCGAGAGGCAGTAATTCATAAAATTCGGAGCCGTCTCGTTTGGTGTGCGCGTCTGGTTGCGCCGCGTCAGCCAGGCGTAGAAACTGCACCCGATGGGACCATGCACAAGGTTGAGAATGTCGCGAGTGGGTCCGAAAATTACGCCCTTGCAACCCGCATAAGTACAGCCACGCTGGGTAATAATTCCAGGGCTGGTGCGCACATTCGACTTGATCACCGGCACGCTGCCGTCTTCACGATGTTCCGTGACAACCATCTGCTCGGAGCGCTTCTGGCGAAGCTTCTTCGGATAGATCTGAACTAATTCATCTTTGACAACGCGCGGATCTTTTGACATATCTCACTCCATTGTGTGTACTGGCCCTCATCGGGAGCACTGGGTTTTGCCTTGGTTTCGAGCTAAGGATCAGGCAACCACTTCCGAGCCCACGCCTTCGGCAAGCCCGAAGTCGATAAGCAGTTTTTCCAGCGTATCCATCCCCAGTGGCTTTGGAATCACAAACAGCTTGTTCTGGTCGATTGCGCGAGCCAGTTGGCGATACTCGTCGGCCTGTGGGCAGCCCGGACGCCACTCGATCACCGTCTTGCGGTTGATCTCGGCGCGCTGCACGTCATTGTCGCGGGGAACGAAGTGGATCATCTGCGTACCGAGCAGGCGAGCGAACTCCGAGATCATCTCAAGTTCGTTGTCTACCTTACGGCTGTTGCAGATGATGCCGCCTAGGCGTACGCCACCAGCCTGCGCAAATTTCACAATGCCCTTGGAGATGTTGTTGGCGGCATACATCGCCATCATCTCGCCCGAGCACACAATGTAGATCTCCTGTGCCTTACCTTCGCGCATCGGCATTGCAAATCCGCCGCACACCACGTCGCCGAGTACGTCGTAGAAGACATAATCGAGTTCTTCTTCGTAAGCGCCGAGCTGCTCCAGCAGGTTGATCGATGTAATGATGCCGCGACCCGCGCATCCTACGCCGGGCTCCGGTCCGCCCGACTCTGTGCATTTTGTGCCGCCATATCCAGGTCGCATAACGTCTTCCAAAATGACTTCATCGCCTTCATCGCGCAATGTATCCAGCACCGTCCTCTGCGCCAGTCCACCAAGCAGCAGGCGAGTTGAATCCGCCTTGGGGTCGCATCCGACCACCATCACCTTCTTGCCCATTTCGGCCAGTGCCGCTACCGTGTTCTGGGTCGTCGTGGATTTTCCGATTCCGCCTTTGCCGTAGATTGCAATGCTTCTTCTTGCCATGTCCGTGCTCCTTTTATGAGAGTTCGTCGGTTTACTGGAAGCTGTGGATACACTGATCCCGGCATTCCGTTTGGGATGGGTACGCCGCACTTGCGTGATAGCTCATCGGTTCGCATCACGCTGCGCGTAACTATTCGCGATAAATATTTTCTTTAAGGAATGGGGCCCGCCGATGGAAGGAAGGCTCGGACTTTAGCTCAATCGGGGAGCGGGTGATCCAAACGCGAGCTACAGCGCCGCGTGGATCTTGGTTTGATAGTCAGCTTGGCAACGGACTCGGTTGGCAGTGCTGCTTGTTCCCGTGTGACGTGAACCAAGATTACGACGAATCGTAACTCAACGTCCAATTCATTTTCTTTATTCCCTTGATAAGCGCGAGAGGTACGCGATTGTGCTTAATTCGGCGTGCAGGGAGTTAGGTTATGGAAGGCATAAGAACTTTCGATTGGCCTTTCCATCGTGCTTACACTTAACCTCGCTACAAGATGCTAAATTCAGGAAGCGATGCGGGAGACTGGCAAATCGCCATTTTGCATCGTACAAGTCGAATTGTCAGCTCCGGCCTCTCGATAAGCGACATGCTGCAGGAGCTTGTTGCCATCACGGTGGAGGTCACCGGCTGCGATGCCTGTCTGGTCTACCTGCCCGACCATGAGACCGGAGACATTGTTCTTCGCGCATCGCAGTTGCCCCATGACGCCGAACTCGGCGCTGTTCGCCTGAATCTTGGGGAGGGCATTGCCGGATGGGTCGCCAAGCATAAATCGGCGGTGGCGCTTTCCAACCGCGCGTTTGCCGATCCGCGCTTCAAGCTTTTCACAACGTTGATTGAAGATACCTACGAAGCCTTGATCTCCGTTCCCCTGGTGCGCGGCGGAGAAGTGATAGGAGTGCTCAATGTCCATCATCGCGATCCCCACGAACACACGCCGGAGGAAATCTCGGTGCTCTGTTTCCTCGGTGAGCAGATGGGCGGAGCAATCGCATATTCCGAGCTTGCCGACCACAATATAAAGCTGAAGAAAGAAGCAACGCTGGTTCGCCAGCAGCTGGAAGAGCGCAAAATCATCGAACGCGCAAAAGGAGTTTTGCAGCAACGCTTCGGATTGAGCGAAGAAGATGCCTACCAGCGTTTACGCGAGGAAAGCCGAAGGCTGCGACGCTCCATGCGCGATGTTTCCGAAGCTGTGCTCCTCGTTGAAGGCATGGGTAGTGACCGGGCAAATTCTAAGCGCGACGCCGGCGACAAGCGGTAGCTTCCACAGCAACCTCGTTTGATTGTGAACTCCCTCGAAACTTGCGCAACCGTTTGGAACGTGAGATTTTCAAATGGGTATTCTCCTTTTGAACAAACTTACGTCCGCCGAAGAAATCCGCGACGTTGTGAAGTGTGAACATGAGTTGGGTTAGTCTCCTGGGTATTGCCGTGGCTCTGGCTGTGGACGCATTCGCCGTGGCGGTGGCCGCGGGCCTGAGCCTGAAAGTGCTCACCAAGCGGCGGCTGTTTCGCTTGAGCTTTCACTTTGGCCTATTCCAGGCGATGATGCTCGTAATCGGATGGCTGTTTGGAAAGGCCCTCTTTGCTCTCGTTGCCGTCATCGCGAACTGGGTGGCGTTTGGTCTGCTACTGCTGGTGGGCGGACACATGATCCGGCAGGCCCTTCACGGCAACGCAGAGATGCGCATATCCCTCGACCCGACCAAGGGCTGGCAGCTTGTTTTTCTTTCTTTTGCCACCAGTGTCGATGCTCTCGTCGTCGGACTCTCGCTGGCAATGATGGGAGTCTCCATCGTGCTGGCTGCGTCAGTCGTCGGATTCGTTGCCACGGCCCTAACGTTATTGGGGATGCCGTTGGGGAATCGTGCCAGTGTCTTATGGGGTAGGCGGATCGAAGTTCTTGGCGGGCTCATCCTGATCGCGGTCGGATTTGTGAGTCTGTGGAGTCACAAGTCTTAATCCGCCCTCCACGATGAGTGGACTGAGTGAGAACTCCCGCCCCCGCGCGGTGCGGGAGCGGGAACCGAAACCAGGTTAGGGTTTGATTACAAGCTTGCCCGTGCTGATATCCTTAATTGCCTTGTCCGCGGCCGCTTTATCTGTCGCTGGCAGCTTGAAGCTGGGGTTGTAGATAATTTTCAGGCCTCCGTTGCTAAGCCGCGCCACATAACTTTCGCCGCCCAATTTGCCTGCCTTACGATTGTTGATGATCCGCCTTACAATGCCTGTCCAATCGTATTGCTGAGAAGCAACGACGATTTGCGGCGCAAGCGGCGCCTGGTTCTGCTGCGTGCCGAACCAAAGCACTCTGCCGGTCGCCTTGGCGACGGCAATCGAGCCGACTGCCGATTCCGAGGTGCCGGTCAGTACGTCTGCACCGGCGGCAATGTGCGTCTTGGCTGCCTGGGTCATCTGGGCAACGTCGGAGAAAGAGCCGGTCCAGGTCTTTCCAACGTGAATCTTCGGGTTCACCGAAGCCACGCCTTGGACAAAGCCGGAAACGTAAGTCTTCGCGTCGCCAACCTCCAGCGGCCCGGTTACGCCGATAATCTTGGACTTGGTCAGCTTACCCGCTAGCACGCCGTTGACATAGCCACCCTCCTCGGCGGCTGCCGTATAGGCATAAACGTTAGGCAGTCCGAATGTCTTCGCATCCGTACCCCAGGCAAACGTGGTTTTGGGGAAATCCCTGGCGACATCTTCAACCGAGGATTCGTAAAGCGAGCTGTGGGCGATGATGATGTCATAGCCGTGGCTGGCATAGTCGCGGATCGCGGCTGCTCCGTCTGCCGGTCTGAACACGCTCTCCGAATAAACGATTTTCACCGCAGACTCACCGCCCATTTCTTTCTGAACCTTCTTCAGAGCTTCGAACATGGCCTGGCTGAATGCCATATCGGTGGTGGAGCTAGGCATGATGACTGCAATGCGCAGCGGTCCCGCTGCAGCCGCCGGGGTAGGGTACGAGACGACCAGCAGAGCGACGGCCAAGGCAACGACCGCCAGAATCGAAAAGTTGCGAATTCTCATTCTTTTGACATCCTTAATTAGGGGAATTGGTGGAGTTTTCGGTTCACTCTTCGTCCTTCTACAGCCCGCACGGTCTGCTCAGGATGCTCGGAGTTCACTTTTTGCCTTGAAGTCAAAAGTATGGAACGACATCGGAATTGTTGCAACAGCAAATCACGCACTGGGTATAAGAGTTTCTGATCGAAGCAATAAACAAGAGCGTCGGCATGGCATTTCAATGGGCATACTACGCGATTCGGAAGCAGGGGAGATGCATCACTTTGCAGGAGAACGTCTTGTGCTTAAAGCAAAAGGAGGGCAGCGCTGGAGCGAGTTCCAGCATAAGGAGATGCACAGTGTGGCGAGCAGCGCATCTTCAATCGCGATCGCGGCGTCAACGCAGACGCGCTTTACGCAACGATCTTCATTGTCTGCCAGTCATAGGGAAATTCTTTTCCGCAATCCAGGCAGACGATGTACGTAGTCTTGGAGTATCTTCCCGTCGGCGTGACCAGTGTCGGCGTCTTGGCGGTGATCGGGAAAGTGCAGTGCTGGTGAGTGCAACCAAACAGTGAAGTCACGAACTGCAACATTGGAACCTCCTCTGGCGTATCTTCCAGCCGGACATCGCTACTACTCTGATGATGTGGAACTCAGGACGGTTGGAAAAGTTGTGGTCGAGATACAACGTTTGAAGAATTTGGGCATCTACATAGACAAGTGATTGAACACCCGGCGATTCTCCGCAGTGTTGGTGGCTCTTAGTAGTTGGGGCTGCTTCCTCAGAATAGTTTGACCCTCCAAATTGAAGTATCCCCGACTTTTAGCCCGCCAAAAACTCCCCAGCCGAGGTGCGTCCAGCAGATTCTCGTGTTTTTCGAGCCGGCTGGCCTCAAGGTTCTATATTTTTTCCGTTAACAATTTGGCCGTTCAACTCAAGCTGCCGTTTCTCGCTTAATATGTCTGCATGGGACTAAAATTCACCACCTCGTACTCTGAAGATTCTTTGTCCGTATTCCGGTACTACAAGCGATTGTCGGAAGCGGCGATGCAACAGGTCACAGACGAGCAACTCGTCGCCGTGCTCGATCCGGAGATGAACTCCATCGCGCAGATTGTCAAGCACATGGCCGGAAACATGCGCTCTCGCTGGACTGACTTTCTCTCAAGCGACGGTGAGAAACCCGACCGTGACCGCGACGGCGAATTTGTGGAGCCGCCAATGAGCCGCGAAGAGTTGATGACTCCGTGGGAGGCCGCTTGGGACTGCATGTTCTCCGCGCTTGAACCCCTTTCCCAGGAGGATATGGCGCGCACGGTTTTCATCCGCGGGGAGGCCCACTCCGTGATGCAAGCCATCAACCGCCAGGTTGGACATTGTGCGTATCACTGCGGTCAAATTTTGTTTCTGGCGAAGCATTTCCAGTACGCCAACTGGAAATCTCCGACCGTGCCCCGCGGCAAGTCTCCCAAGTTCATTCAGCAGGTTAAGGAAGGCGAAGCCAGTCAGAGATGACGGCGCAAAAAGGCGCTAGGCTGGAGGCTCCACCGCGCAGAGCAGGTCGCCGGGAGCAACGGGAATTCCCTCCGAGGCGGTCATTGAGGCGATCTTTCCTGCCACTGGGGCCTTTACCTGGTTCTCCATTTTCATTGCCTCCAGAATGATGAGCACTTGGCCCGCCTCGACCAGTTCGCCTTCGCGCACCAGCACCTTCTTGACATTGCCAGCCATGGGTGACTTGATCTCCTGCCGTCCAGCCAGACCGGATGCCATCGCAGGGCCGAGTTTCTTCCTTTTCTCTTCCGCTACTTCCACTTCAAAACGGTTTCCGCGGAAGCCAACCCCGATGGTGTCACTGCCTTCGCGGGCATCAACATCAACCGAATAGGATCTCCCTTCGATAATAAGCGAATAGAGATTCTGTTGCGGTTCAAGGAAATCAACTTCGTGTTCTGCACCACCAAGTACGACCTTATAGAATCCTGGGCGGCTCTCCTCGACCGTGGCCTTCCGATCTTCGCCTTTGTACGTAACGATGTATGACATGACGACCGCTCCTTTGCCGGGTTATCTCTTGACCCGACCGCTCATCTTCCAGGCCGAGATAGTTTCCCCAAAACCGCTAGCGCATTCTTCCGGCTTCCGCGAGTTGGATTCGTCGCGGCGAAAGGCCTTAAGGACGGCGGCAATCATCGCTACATCTGTGTCAGATTTCCGGCGCTCTGCGTCAGCCACATCGACTTGGGTTTCAATGAACGTCGCGTCATAATCTGCCGCGATGAAATGCCTGTTTTGCATCACCCGTTCAAGGAATGGAATCGTGGTCTTAATCCCGCTCACTCCATACTCGACGAGCGCCTGCCTGGTGCGAGCGATGCAGCGTTCGCGGGTGGAATCCCAGACGACCAGCTTTGAGAGCAGGGGTTCGTAGAAGACGGGAATCTCCAGCCCCGCATAAATGCAGGACTCGTTTCGCACCCCAGCTCCGCTCGGCAAACGAAGGTCCGCGATCTTGCCGTACGCAGGCAGAAAATTGTTGTCGTAATCCTCGGCATGGATGTGGCACTCGATGGCATGTCCGTGGATACTGATCTCTTCTTGATGAACCGTTAGCGGGCGTCCGGCGGCAACGTTGATCATCTCCTTGCAGAGATCGATGCCTGTAATGGCCTCAGTGACCGCGTGCTCAGCGGAAAGTCCGGTGTGCATCTCCAGAAAAAAAAACTCGCCTGTCTTGCCGGAGACGAGGAACTCGATCGTGCCCGCCGAATCCAGGTTTATTGCGCGCGCGATACGAATGGCGGCTTCGCTCACCTTGCCCCGCAGTTCGTCATCCATGAACGACGAGGGAGCCTCTTCGATGACGCTCTGATACCGGCGCTGGACGGAACATTCACGCTCCATGCAATGCACGATATTCCCATGCTTGTCGGCAAGCACCTGCATCTCCACGAGCCGCGGTCTGTCCACGTAACGTTCCACGTAGATGGTTCCGTCTCCGAAGCAGTTGCGGGCATCCGATCTCGTTGCGCTGTAGGACGCCTGCAGACTCTCAGTCCGATCCACCTTGCGTATTGCATTGCCGCCCCACGCTGCAGTGGCCTTCAGCATCAGCGGATAACCGATCTTGGCGGCCCACTCCGCCGCATGGCTCTCGCTCCGTAAGTTTTCCAGCATCCCTGGAACCACGGGTACGCCAACATTGTCTGCTGCCAGTCGAGAGAAAATCTTATTCGTGGTCACTTTTATGGCGTCTGGGTTGGGTCCGATGAAGGTAATGCGTTCCTTTGCGCAGCGCTCCGCGAAGTCGGCCCGCTCGGAGAGGAATCCGTAACCGGGATGAATCGCGTCGCACTCAGCCTTTTTCGCCACCTCGATAATTTTGTCAACCGATTCGTAGGATTGTCTGCTGGGGGGAGCGCCGACGCAGTACGCCTCGTCGGCCATTTGCACGTGCAATGCAGCCCGATCAGCCTCGGAGTAAACCGCGACGGTCGGAACACCCAATTCCTTGCAGCAGCGGAGTACGCGTATGGCGATCTCGCCCCTGTTGGCAACCAGAACTTTCGTGAATAGTTTTCGGTCGTCCATATTCAATGACTCCCAATATGCAAATGAATCAGGGGCTTACTCACCCGACTTCTTACAGTGGAATATTGCCATGCTTGCGCGGCGGATTGCTGTCGCGCTTGTTCTTGCACATCTCCAGCACGCTGATCAGTCTGGGCCGAGTTTCAGCCGGGTCGATGACCTCGTCTATATAACCGAGTTCGGCGGCGTTGTATGGGTTGGCAAACTTTTCGCGATAATCGGCCACCAGCACCTTCCTGGTTTCGTCCCGATTGCTGGAGGCTTTCATCTCCGCGCCATGGATGATATTCACTGCTCCTTCAGGCCCCATTACGGCAATCTCCGCCGTTGGAAAAGCCATGCTGTAATCGCCGCGGATATGCCGGGAGTTCATCACGCAGTATGCGCCGCCATAGGCTTTGCGAGTGATGACCGTGATCTTGGGAACGGTTGCCTCGGCCATGGCGTATAGCAGCTTCGCGCCATGTTTAATGATGCCGCCCAGTTCCTGTCCTACACCTGGCAAAAAGCCCGGTACGTCTTCGAAGATAATCAGCGGAATATTGAAAGCGTCGCAGAACCGCACAAAGCGGGCACCTTTCACCGACGAATCGACATCGAGGGAACCGGCCAAAAAGTTCGGCTGGTTTGCCACCACCCCGACTGGACGTCCGTTCAGCCGGGCGAAGCCGATAATCATGTTGCGGGCGAAGTGCTCCTGTATCTCGAAGAAATAGTTGTCGTCCACCACTGCCTTGATGACTTCCGCCATATCGTAAGGAATATTGGGATTATCGGGGACGATACTCTGCAGCGATTCTTCGCGGCGGCTGGGGTCGTCGGTACAGCGTTTGCGCGGAGGATCTTCTTGGTTGTTCGGCGGGATAAACGACATCAGCTCGCGGATCATGAGCAGGCAGGCTTCGTCGTCCGGACAGGCAAAGTGGGCGCAGCCCGACCGTTCGTTATGCGTCATTGCGCCGCCCAACTCCAGCTTGCTCACCTCTTCGTGGGTCACCGCCTTGATGACGTCAGGACCGGTGATGAACATGTATGACGTGTCCTTCACCATGAAGACGAAGTCGGTAATTGCCGGAGAGTACACTGCTCCGCCCGCGCATGGTCCCATGATGGCTGAGATCTGCGGGATCACGCCGGATGAAGTAACGTTGCGCAGAAAGATGTCGGCGTACCCGGCGAGCGATCCGACCCCTTCCTGAATGCGAGCGCCGCCGGAGTCGTTGAGCCCGATCAGTGGGGCGCCGTTCTTCAGCGCCATGTCCATGATCTTGACGATTTTCTCGGCGTAAGCCTTCGAGAGGGAACCGCCAAAGACGGTGAAATCCTGAGCGAACAGATAAACAGGACGGCCATCGATTGTTCCGTAGCCAGTCACAACTCCGTCACCGAGGAACTTTTGGTTCTCCATGCCAAAGTTATGGCAGCGATGCACCACGAACTTATCGACCTCGTGAAAACTTCCCTCGTCCAACAGGATGCCAATGCGTTCGCGCGCAGTGAGTCGTCCCGACTTGTGGTGTTTTTCTATTCGCTCCACCCCGCCGCCTAATTCAGCCGCCGCGTTTTTTTCCTGCAGCAACTCCAGCTTTTCTTCAATGCTCATAATCGGCTCCTTCTATCAAGGGGAAGCATAAGGACGGTGTGACGAAAGAAATATCGGGTGCCCCAGGTTCGCGCCGCTGTTCTTGCGGCGATAACCTGGGAAGCAGTGTCTTCCACCCCTGCAATGGTTTGTTCCTGCTGTTGCTGTTGTTCCTCCCGAGTCTCTATTGCCCGAACGCCTTGACCGCGACGTTCCCCTCTTCTAACTTTTTCCTGATCGCCTTAATCATCTCGAAAGCCCCGGCACTATCTCCATGTACGCAGATGGTTTCCGCCTTCAAGGGAATCTCGGTCCCGTCGATGGAGATAACCGTCTTATCCGTGACCATCTTCAATACCCGTTGCGCGATGATTTCAGGATCATGGAGCACCGCTCCTTCGCGGCTGCGCGGCACCAGCTTTCCCTCGCTCGTGTAAGCGCGGTCGGCAAAAACCTCTTCGACGTACGGAATACCTACCTCTTTCGCCGCCGTGACCATCGCGGAATTGCTCAGGCATACCATGATCAACTCCGCATCCACCGCCTTGATGGCTTGCGCAATCGCCTTTGCCACGGGAAGGGCATCCACCGCCTTGTTGTACATCGCCCCATGCGCCTTCACGTGGCGAAGCGGCACTCCCTCACGGCGGCAGAAAGCTGACAGCGCGCCAATCTGGAAGGTGACATCGGCTGAAATTTCGTCCAGCGTGGCATCCATCGCGCGGCGGCCAAAGCCAACCAGGTCAGGGTATGAAGGATGCGCCCCGACTCCGACGCCGTGCTTGGCTGCAAGCTTAACTGTCTTCCAAATGTTCGAGGGGTCGGATGCGTGAAAGCCGCAAGCTACATTCGCCGAGGTTATGAACGGCATTACTTGAGCATCGTTGCCGATGCTATAGACGCTGAATCCTTCTCCCATATCGCAGTTCAAATCGATTGATAACATGGCTCACTCTCCCGAGTTGTAATGAAACATATCGTGCCTGCCGCAAACTACCGGACCTAAGCGAGTACCTTGATACCCGACAGCGACTCGCTGGCCGCTTTTTCATAACGCTTTTTCTCGGCGACCAATGCAGCGATCGCTTCCTCGTCGCGGCAGGCAGCGAAGCTGACCCGGTCGCCGGCCTTTGCCTGAGCCAGTTTCGCCAAGTCCGGGCCGATCACAGTCGCGATTTTCGCGTATCCACCCGTGGTCTGGCAGTCGGCCATCATGATGATCGGCAGGCCATTGCCCGGAATCTGAACCGCTCCGGGGCATAGCGCGTCCGATACGATGTCCGCCCCGTTCTTGTGGGCGACGGCCGTTCCTTCCAGAACGTAGGCCATCCGGTCGTTTCGGTTGGAGACCGTGTATCCGCTATTGAGGAGGGTCGCGATCCCACCATCGGTAAACAAATCGTCCTGCGGCCCGAGAATGACACGCAGGCGCAGATCGCCTGCATATTTTGGTATGAGTAGGTGTGTCAGCTCATTCAGGCGATACGGCAGGGCGTCGGCGCGCGCAATCTCCAGCACGTCGCCTGCTTGCAGAGCACGTCCCTCCTGTCCGCCAATCCCGGCTCGAAGATAGGTGGAACGGCTTCCCATCACCTGGGGCACGGCGATTCCCCCGCTAAACGCGAGATAAGTCCGGCATCCGGTTAGCGCATAGCTGAAGGCCAGTTCGCTATTGGCGGGAACGTAGAAGCCCGACCAATTCCTGATCGGCTTGCCGTTTAATTTTCCCTGCATGTCGGCGCCGCATACAGCAACATACGTTTCACAGGGAAACCGGAAGCGTCCGCCGCACAATGTCATTTCCACAACCGCCGCGTCACGTGCGTTCCCCGCCAAAATGTTGGCCATCGTGAACGCGTATCGGTCCATCACTCCAGACACTGGCACGCCGAAAGCGCGATAGCCCGTGCGGCCCTGGTCCTGAATGGTGCTCAACGTTCCCGGTTCGATTACCATGCACACGGTCAGGCCTCCTCTCTGGCAACGTTGCGCGCAACTGGAGCATAGTTCCCGGAGGCAACCTGCTCCTTGAGGGCGGCGTACTCATCCATCTTGATCGCGTTAAATTGCAGGTAATCCCCTGCAGCGAAAACAAAAGGATTTTCGGCCAAGGGGTCAAAGAGCGTTAGAGGCGTGCGTCCTATCAGTTGCCATCCGCCGGGACTTTCAAGCGGGTAAATTCCGGTCTGCTTACCGGCGATACCAACCGAACCAGCAGGTATTTTGACCCTGGGTGAAGCCAGCCTGGGCGTGGCAATACGCTCGGACATGCCCCCGAGATACGGGAATCCTGGAGCAAATCCGAGCATGTACACCAGGTATGGAATGGATGTATGGATTGCGACTACTTCATCTTCCGTGATGGAATTGTGCTTGGCTACGAATTCCAGATCGGGCCCGAACTCACCACCGTAACTGACTGGAATGGTGATGATTCTAGCGGTGTCGCTGGCGGCAGAAACGCTTCCAAGGTCGTCGAGATACTGCGCAATGTTCTCCTGCAAAGTTTCCCGGCTGATCGCAAGCGGGTCGAAGTACACCATTAACGAGCGATAGGTCGGCACCACATCCTGAATGTACTCCGGCATCTTCGCTTTGAGAGTCTTAGCCAGGCGATGAACTCGCGCATTGATAACGGGATCGATCTCCGTCCCGAACTCGACGATCAGTCCTTGCTCGCCGGCTTTCAGCATACGAATGTCCTGCATCATACTTTTGCCTCAGTCGCTCTCCCCTCGCCGACAACTTTCTTTGCGATCATTTCGCCAATGGGAATGGCCGAGGTAGCGGCGGGAGATGGCGCGTTGCAGACGTGAAGCATTCGCGCGGTTTCGAGGAACAGGAAATCATGTACCAGGGTGCCGTCTTTCTTCACGGCCTGGGCGCGAATCCCTGCCTCGCAGGGCGTGAGGTCGTCGAGTTCAAGGCTGGGGCAGTACTTGCGGCACTCCGCGAGATAGCCCGACTTGAACAGCGAGTTCCTCATCTCCTTGATACCGGATTTCAAATTATGGCCTATCGTGATCCAGAAACCCGGGAACGTGGCAAATTTCACAACGTCGCGAAGATTGAACGAGAATTTTGGATAGCCCTCGCGAGCAAATCCGAGTACTGCGTTTGGTCCTACCGTCACGCCGCCATCTGGCGTGCGCGTCAAATGGACGCCCAGGAAGGGAAGGGCGGGATCGGGGATCGGGTAAATCAGGTGCTGCACGATCTTGTCTTTGGATGGTGGCAGCCGGAAATATTCGCCGCGAAAAGGGACGATCTGAAGGTCTGATGGAATGCCCGCCATCTTCGCCAGCCGGTCCGATTGCAAGCCTGCGCAAACGATCAGCCTCTTGGCCTGCCACTCGTTGCCGCCACTCGTGACAATCACGCTGCTCTGCGCCTCGCGGATTGCAGTAACCTTCACATTCAACTCGATGAGGGCCCCGGCATCGCGAATTTCCGCTGCCATGCTCTCGCACACCCGTTTGTAATCGACCACGCCGGTCTCGTGGAGCAGGAGTCCGCCCAGTCCGTAGATATTAGGCTCACGGCGCTTCAGTTCGGAGGCATCCATCCGCTCGAATTCAATCTGGTTCAGCTTTGCTCGCTCGACCAGGCCGCCCATGCGCTCCAGTTCAAGGCTGTTGGTTGCAACCAGCAGCTTTCCACATGTCAGGTAGGGAATGCCATGTTTGTCGCAAAAAGCTTTGGTGGCCTTCGCACCGCGGCGGCAAAAGTCCGCTTTCAAGCTGCCCGGGGCGTAGTAGATGCCGGCGTGAATGACGCCGCTATTGTGGCCCGTTTGATGATGCGCCAAACCGGATTCCTTCTCCAGCAATAACAGGTTCGCGCCCGGCTGCATCTCCAGTAGCTTCATGGCCGTGGCGAGGCCGACGATTCCACCACCGATCACGCAATAGTCGTAAACCATCTGGGCCCCTTTATCGCACCGTTTGGTAAGATTGCATCCATCCGATGGTCATTTCCTTCAGCCTGTCTAATCGGCGTGACGCAAACATCTTCAACCCGGGAGACATTCTCTGTTTCCCGGCGAGCGTTCGCATAGCGCTAAGGCTGTCAGGCAAATTATAGATCGCGCTTTGCCCGCGGACCGGGAAAACGGCAAAAATGATCCAATTGCGGGCTAATGCCCACAATGGTGTTGCAGCTCTCCTTTTTTTGCATACAAGACCGACTCGCGGACAGTACAATTCTCGAAATATCAGGAGGCATCGCGAATGGGCACTACTAATTCAACTCCACCTCGAACTACATTGCAGGGGCACGGCGCCTGGTTTACCGAGCTAACGCCACCGGAACGAAGTACCTTTGTTGCAACTTTCGGTGGTTGGGCGCTCGACGGCATGGACGTGATGGTGTACAGCTTCGTGATCCCAAGTTTGATCGCGGCCTGGCACATCAGCAAAGGCGAAGCTGGCTTGCTGGGAACGGCGGCTCTGCTCATATCCGCCGTGGGCGGCTGGCTTGCTGGACTTCTGGCTGATCGTTTCGGTCGGGCAAAAGTCTTGCAGTGGACCATCCTCTGGTTCGCGTTTTTCACTTTCCTGAGCGGCTTCACCAACAACTTCTGGCAGTTGCTCTTCTGCCGTGGATTTCAGGGGCTGGGCTTCGGCGGGGAATGGGCTGTCGGATCGGTGCTGATGGGCGAGACGATTCGCGCTGAACACCGTGGCAAAGCCGTTGGCACCGTACAAGGCGGCTGGGCTATTGGCTGGGGAATTGCCGCCATTTGCTCGGTTGCGCTGTTCTCGTGGCTTTCGCCGGAGATGGCGTGGCGCTCGATGTTCTGGATCGGAATCCTGCCTGCGTTCCTGGTGTTCTACATTCGGCGTCATGTTCCGGAGCCCAAAATTTACACCCAGACGCGCCAAAAGCTCGCAGACGGTGGCGACAAGACTTCATTCCTCGAGATTTTCGCTCCGTCAATGTTGAAGATCACTCTGTTGACATCGCTGCTGAGCATCGGCGTTCAGGGAGGCTATTACGCGATCACGACCTGGCTGCCAACGTATTTGAAGACCGTGCGTCACCTTTCGGTGCTCAATACGGGATGGTACATGATCGTCATTATCGGCGGATCATTCTGTGGCTACCTGACCGGTGCATATCTTGCTGACGGCATCGGACGTAAGAAAGCGCTGATTCTCTTCGCTGCCTGCTGTGCCCTGACGGTCACGGCCTATACCTATTTGCCAATCGAAAATGGGGCCATTGTGCTGCTGCTGGGCTTCCCGCTCGGGTTCTTCGCCTCCGGCTCCTTCAGTCCGATTGGCGCTTTCTTCACCGAGCTGTTTCCCAGCCGACTCCGTGGCTCGGGTCAGGGCTTCTCTTATAACCTGGGCCGTGGCGTTGGAGCGCTGTTCCCGACGTTGGTCGGATACCTCAGTGTGCGGCTTACGCTGGGCAAGGCAATTGCCATTTTTGCCGTGTCAGCTTACGTGGTCATGATTCTAGCGGTCCTGTTGCTCCCTGAAACGAAAGGCAAGGAACTGCACGTTTATGAATAGCAAGGAAGGCGAGGCGGCGATCCCGGTTTGCGAGGCTCCGAACACCGATCCTGGCAAGCCAAAAGTCTCCGCCCCGCCCAATGCATGGGATTGTCATGCGCATATCTTTGGTCCGGCAGAACAGTACTCTTATGTTCCGGGCCGCAGCTATACTCCTCCGCCTGCAAGCATCCAGGCATACCAGCGGATATTGAAAGCCCTCGGAATGGCGCGAGCCGTGATCGTCCAGCCGAGCGTCTATGGTACGGATAACCGCTGCACCTACGATGCCGTGGCCGCTTCTGGCGGCAAGTGGCGCGGTGTTGCCGTGGTGGACGCCAGCACTGATCTACCCGCTCTGCAGCGGATGCACGATGCAGGATTTCGTGGAGTACGCATCAACCTCTTGTTCAAGGGAGGCTTGGTGCTGGAGAGCCTTGAGCAGATCGCCCGGTTGATAGCTCCTCTCGGCTGGCATGTGCAATTGCTGCTCGATGGCCGCGATCTGCCGGAATTGGCGCCGCGGCTTCGAGCTCTGCCGGTTCCCTTTGTCATCGACCACATGGGACACATGCCCGCGCAACTGGGGCTGGCTCATCCCGGATTCGCCACACTCCTCGCACTCGTGCGGGAAGGAAATTGCTGGGTGAAGCTCTCTGGCGCATATCGCATCTCTATCCATCCGTACGAGGAAGCTGCTCCGATTGCCAAGGCGCTGGTCGAGGCCGCGCCTGAACACATGATATGGGGAAGCGACTGGCCGCATCCTTCGTTTCAGGGTGTAATGCCAGTCGATGCCACTCTGCTCGATTTGCTGGCGAGTTGGGTTCCGGAGCCGCTCACATTCCAGCGCATTCTCACCAGAAATCCCGCGGAACTGTACGATTTTGCGGGGTAGAGCGTATAACCCTCGGGCGGTCCATTCAAGCCTTCCTTCGGCTTGAGTGGGAGGTAGCCAAGAACAGAAAAAGGACGAGCCGCACATGACGACGATAGAGCCCCTGCTTGGCGGATTCCCTGGCAAAAGCAGCCGTGGATACCTTGGCTGGAGTGCGGTTTACCTGGTGATCACCGCAGATGGCCGCAAAGTTCTGTTCGACACCGGCGGCTACAACGAGCGCGACAGCCTGATAGCCGTGCTCAGGCAGCGCTCGACGCCTCCGGATTCCGTTGATGCCGTGGTGCTCAGCCACCTTCATTTCGACCACGCCGCGAATTGGGATCTGTTCCCCTACGCTGAAATCATGGTGCATGAAAAAGAAATGGAGTACGCCTTATCTCCCCAGGCGGATACTTGCGTGCTTCGCTACCACGCGCGGGCGCTGAATGAGTATCGAAAATTGCGTCTGATAACCGAAGATTGCAAGCTTGCAGGAGAGTTGCAGCTCGTGCTTGTGCCGGGACATACCCCAGGATGTATGGCACTCCAGATTGGCGATTCCGTCCTGTGTGGAGATGCGCTGAAGAATCGGTGGGACCTAGGAGGCGAGGTATCCACGCCCGTGTGGAACGCAAGCGGCTTCCGCGCTTCGGCCGCCAAAGTCGCATCTCTCGGCAGCAAGCTCTATCCCGGACATGACGTCCCATTGCAACTTACCGAAAACGGTTGGCGTCCAATCGGTACGCCCGCCATACGCATCAGTTTTCCTAATGGTAAGCAACAAGACGTTGCGCTCGGCGACTAGCAAAATGTCGCGAGGAAAAATGCCGGGCAATGAGTGACAGGCGGCCCACATTAGCTTTCAGCCTTCCTTTGGCTAATGTGGGATTTCAACGTCATCCATCCCTGCGACGTCCCTGCTTTTGCGGTTGCTCTTGTTCCAAGGCGCATACTATTTGCAGAACTGCCCGCAAATCCAAGAGGTAATAAACGTGGCACGTATTTTCATCACAGGTTCCTCTGACGGGCTTGGCCGAATGGCCGCCCAGTTACTCATCGAACAAGGCCACAGCGTAGTCCTGCACGCTCGCAATGCGGTGCGGGCACAGGAAGCGCTGGCCGCCGTACCAAGAGCGGAGACGGTTGTTACCGGCGATCTTTCGAGTCTCGCCCAAACCCGCAACGTGGCCGAGCAGGTAAACCGGCTTGGCTTGTTCGATGCCGTGATTCACAACGCAGGAGTTGGATACAGGGAGCCGAAACGCATCGCGACCGAAGACGGACTGCCCCAGCTTTTCGCGGTTAATACTCTTGCGCCGTATTTCCTTACAGCGCTGATCCGGAAGCCGAAGCGCCTCGTTTACCTGAGCTCCGGCCTGCATCGAAGCGGAGATGCAAGCCTGAAGGATCTTGCGTGGGAGAGCCGCAAGTGGCAGGGGCAGCAGGCTTACTCGGATACCAAGCTGCACGTTGCGCTATTGGCTTTTGCAGTCGCGCGTCTTTGGACTGATGTTCTTTCCAACGCACTTGAGCCCGGATGGGTTGCGACAAAGATGGGAGGGCCCGGCGCGCCCGACGATATGGATGCCGCGCATCGCACTCAGGTTTGGCTCGCGGTCGGCGATGATCCAGCGGCAAGAGTTACGGGCGAGTACTTCTACCACATGCGGCTGCGTGCATCGAACCCAGCCGCACACAATACTGACTTGCAGGAGAAACTACTGGAGGCGTGCAAGCGCTTCACCGGAGTGCAACTGCCGCTAACCTGATTTGGCGAGCAGTCCCGGCATTTGCCAAACGATAGCGGACGCGGGCTACCTATGATCTTTAGCGAGCGAGCTTGAGATCATCGTCTTTTTCTTTATCTTTGCGCACGGATGAGGTCACGCATCCGAGGAATCCAGCAATGGAGGCCACAAAAAAGCTGACGCGAATTCCCTCAAACAATGCAGAGGAAGTCCCACGGGTAAGAAAGGTCGTGAAGATAGCGCCGGCGATTCCTATGCCCAGAATCATGCCGACGTAGCGCGAGGTGGCCAGAACTCCCGACGCCATTCCCTGGCGATTTGCCGGGGCCGCGCCCATCAGAGCGCTGTTGTTGGGGGCAATGAAAATCCCCGTACCCAGCCCGGAAACGCCCAGCGCAAGGCCTACAAATGGCATGGGTGATTCAGGTCCGAGACGCGAGAGCAGGAACAGTCCCGTGCCCAGGAGGGCCATGCCAAAAGCCGACGGGCGCCTGGTTCCGATGCGGTCGGAGAGGATGCCGCTGATCGGCGAGGCAACCGCCATGATCGCCGGTTGGATCGCCAACCACCTGCCTGCCGTGCCAGGACTCACCCCACGTCCCTGAATCAGATAAAACGGCATCAAGAAAAGAATTGTGTAGATGGGAATGTAGTTCAACACCGCGCTGGTCACGCTCATCGAAAACTCGGTTCTGTGGAACAGGGTCAAGTCGAGCAGCGGTTGCGATACGCGACGCTCCAGCGCAATAAACAGGACCAGGAGGACTAACCCTCCCATCAGAAATCCATGAGTGTAAGGGGACGTCCATCCCCAGTTGTGGCCTTGGTTGAGACCAAACATCAGCGACACGAGGCCAGCCATGAACAAAATAGCGCCGGCGAAATCGAACGACTCGCCGTGGCGCTCGTGTTCGTCCCCGGGAATGAATTTGATGCAGAGGGCCGACGCCAGAAGACCTACGGGCACATTGATATAGAAGACGGAGCGCCAACTATAGTGGTCGGTCAGCCATCCGCCCAGCATTGGCGCAGAGAGCGATCCGAGGTAGATCATCACGGCTTGCAAGCCGAGCGCCTGGCCCCGTTGAGTGGCAGGGAAATTGGCCGTCAAGATCGCAGGGGCGGAGGCAAACAGGATCGACGCGCCGAGCGCCTGAACTCCGCGCGCGGCAATCAGCGCAGCCACGCTCCACGCCAGTCCACATGCCGCCGAGCCGAGCGTGAAGATCGCGAAGCCAAGGATATATAAACGCTTGTGACCGCGGATGTCGCCCAACCGGCCAAATGTCAGCAGCAATCCGCAAACCACCAGCAGGTAAATAGTGACGACCCACTCGACGGTGGCCACGCTGCTCCCCAGCTCGCGATGCACCGTGGGCAAAATAATATTGACCACACCGGAGTCGATACTTCCCATCAAACTGCCGACGCCGATCGCCAGCAGCACCCACCATTTGGGCTGCACTTCAGAAAAAAACTTGCGCGGACTCATCTTTCGGTAATCCTGAAAAGCGGCGGAACGTAGGCGCTCTGATCCGTACACCCAACGGGGTCAGATCAGAGCGCTAATTACATGATCCTCTTAATTCAAAGGTGTCTTGCCGGTGTACTGCAGGATGAACAATCCTCCGGTAAATCGGTCATCGGCGTAAATCAGTCCGCCCTTTCCCACAATCAAGTCATTCATCTGGATTGCGCCGCCCTTGTTGCCCGGAACCTTGGGCGCGAAATAAGCAATTTCTTTTGGCGCATTGGGGTTCTCAATAGAGTAGATTCGCAGTCCGCCGGCAAATTGCGCAGTCACCACCGTGTTCTTCAAGACCTGAGATACCTCGGGCATGTTGTTCAAGTTGATGTTGTGCGCGCCAAAGCGTCCGCCGTTTTTGCATAAATCAGCGATATTGGCCGGTGGAGGCATGACCGACAACGGGTAAGGCTGAGTTTCTTTCTTGAAATCGACCACGGTAATCCGCATCGGCCAATCCTTGCAATTGTCTTTGGTTGACTCCTGCGAGGCGATCAACAGGTTTCGGTCGAGAATCGGCACAATGGTATGCATGAATCCTTCGTTCAAAGACTGCCAGGAGATGCGCGAGACCATCTTGGGTTTCGTCTTGTCAGAAATATCGAGCACGATCAAGCCGCCATCGAGCCATCCGAGATAAGCGCGATCAGGGCGCTCAACCGGGCTCAATCCATCGTGAAGGCGAAAACCGCTGTCAAAAGGATGGACGCGCGCGGGAGGCGCTTCCGTGTCTCCCACCTTGGTTCCCGGTAGCCACCAACGTCCCGCCTCTTTGGGGTTTTTCGGATCCTGCAAATCGACGATCATCAGCATTTGATCGTCGATCGGGTTCTTCGGAACAAAGTCCTTCGCCCCAGTCGCAAGAAAGGCGTACCTGCCATCGGAAATCGTTACGTAATGGACTCCGCGAGAACTTGGTCCTGTCAAATCCATATACGAGAGCAGTTTTGGATCGCTTGCGTTGCTGACGTCGTAAACCTTGATGCCGCCGTGCGGTTGCCCCACCTTTTCACTCTGCCGTGCAACCACCAGCGTATTGCCGGTCAGCGCCAGGGAATTGCAGCGAACGAACGCGGCTTCCACGGGAAGCTGCTTGAGGACCGTTGGCCTGGCCGGATTGGTGACGTCAATCACGCTAATACATTGCGGGCCCGATTCATGGGCCAGAAAGAGAACAGTCTTCGATCCATACTGCTTGAGGGCCAACCCCTCGCCGCCTTTGCCCGCGCCATTGAGATCTGAGTGTCCCACCAGGCGCAAGTTCATCATGTCGGGAAGGTTCGCGGCAAAGGTTGCAGATTGCAGACTCAGCAGGGCAACGGCGCACAGACCGATGCGGATGAGATGTTTCATTTCGTATCTCCCAAACTAGTTTTAGCGCCGCGGGGATGTTCGATGCTCCACAGGAGTGGCTCCAGTAAAGCTCCTGCCGAGTCAGTGACTATTCATCCCAGGGGGCTTCTTTCATTTTTTGGCGATGAGCCGAAACACAGTATGACACGGGCAATGCATAAGGCGAAGAAATGCTTCCTGCCGCCGCCCTCATGGTGCTGTGCATAGTGCCCCACATCTGCCGCAGTTGGCGGATTTGGGCCTTTGATCATCCACTCATGGATTGAGAAAGAGAGCTTCTGTTTGACTTCAAGCTGCCTCGGCAAGCGAGCCGATAAGCGTGCTTTCTGCGCCTGCGCGGCCATCGAATAGCCGGACTTTGTGGTGGAATCAGGGCCCGACTGGCCCGGAACTCGCCTCCGATTTAACCTGACCTATTCCAGAGCGGCTGATATCATGAAGGCATACAGATTCATCACAGGAGTCTTTAATGTATCGTCGCATTCTCGCCATCATGGCGTTGCTATGCTGTTTTGCCGCGTTCTCCGCTGCCGATGAAGGCATGTGGCTCTTCAACAAGGCGCCCAAAGAACAGATCAAGAAAGATTACAACTTTACGGTCACCGACCCGTGGCTTGACCATCTCCGCCTCGGCTCCGTGCGCTTTAACAATGGCGGCTCGGGTTCGTTTGTTTCCGAAGATGGCCTCACCTTTACCAATCATCACGTTGGCCGCGTCTGCCTGCAGCAGCTTTCCACAGACAAAGTGGATTACATCAAGAACGGTTTCCACGCCAGGACCCAAGCCGAAGAGGGCAAATGCCCCGATCTCGAACTCAACGTTCTGGTTGACATTCAAGATGTGACCTCTGACGTGCAGTCTGCAGCCAAGCCCGGCATGAGCGATGCCGAGGGCGCGCAGGCTCAGCGCCAGAAGATGTCTGCCATTGAGAAGGATTGCTCCGAAAAGACCGGTCTGCGCTGCGATATCGTTACGCTCTATGCTGGCGGAATGTATAACCTCTACGAGTACAAAAAGTACACCGACGTGCGCGTTGTCTTTGCGCCTGAAGCGCAGATGGCGTTTTTTGGCGGCGACCGCGACAACTTCGAGTATCCGCGCTACGACCTCGACATTACCTATTTCCGCGTCTATGAGAACAATAAGCCGGTACACCTCACCAACTACTTGAAGTGGTCGGCCACCGGTACCAAGGCTGGTGATCTGGTCTTCGTCTCCGGAAATCCCGGTGGCACCGAGCGCCTGCTCACCATGGCTGAGCTCAACTATCTCAGGGACGTTCAAACCAAGTACATGATCGACTCTTTGTCGCGCCGCGATAAAGTACTGCATGAATTTGCCGCGAAATCGGACGAAAATGCGCGCGTCGCGGGAGATGATATTTTCGGCGTCGAGAATTCCCTGAAGGCTTATAAAGGCCGCTTGGGCGGACTCGAAGACAAAAAGCTGATGGGCCAGAAACAGGCAGCGGAGCAGAAGTTGCGTGCCGCCGTCAACGCCGATCCCAAACTCAAGGCCGAGTACGGCACCGCGTGGGATGAAGTTGCTAAAGCCGTCGAAGTCCGTCGCCAACTCTTTTACCCGTACTCGTTTGTCGAGAATGCCAGCGGCTTTAATGCCACGCTGGCGCGCTATGCCCGCACGCTCGTGCGCGTCACCGCCGAAAAGCAGAAACCCAATCCCCAGCGCCTACGCGAGTACGGCGAAGCGCGCCTGCCCTCCCTGCAACAGCGCTTGTTCTCTACCGCTCCCGTCTATCGCTCGCTTGACATAGCGTTGTTAACCGAGTCACTCACGTTAATGCGTGACAAACTCGGTGCCAACGATCCCAGCGTAAAGCGAGCGCTCAACGGCAAGACTCCCGCCGAAGCCGCCAAAGCATATATTGACGGCAGCAGGTTGGACGATCCTGCCCTGCGTAAGCAGCTTTATGAAGGTGGCATGGATGCCGTCGCCGCCAGCACCGATCCTCTCATCGTGCTGATGCGCGACATCGATCCCCGCGCCCGCGAACTGCGCAAGCAGTGGGACGACAAGGTGGACGCCGTCATTCGCCTGAACTCGACCAAGATTGCGAAAGCGCGCTTCGCCGTCCAGGGAGCAAATAGCTATCCTGACGCGACTTTTACCCTCCGCCTCAGCTATGGCACCATCAAGGGTTACAAGGCAAACGGCAAGAAGATCGCGCCCTACACCAAAATGGCCGGTGCTTTCAAACATGCCACGGCCAACGGGAACAAAGGCGACTTCGAATTGCCGAAGACTTGGGATGTTGCCAAGAGCAAGCTCGATCTCAATACTCCGCTGAATCTGGTCCACACTTCTGACATCATCGGAGGCAACTCAGGATCGCCGACCGTGGACAAGAATGGCGAAATTGTCGGCATCATCTTCGATGGCAATATCGAATCGCTGCCTTGGGATTTCGCCTTCGACGACCGCGTCGGCCGCGCCGTCTCCGTGGACTCACGCGCCATCATCGAGTCGATTCGCAAGATCTATCATGCCGATTCACTCGCCGACGAGCTAGTCAATGGGCATCAGAACAAAGCCTCAGAAGGAACCGCTGGCGCAGAATAAGCTGCAGTTTACTTTCTCAACCGGACCGCCTGGGTGAACAACCTCGGGCGGTTTGTTATTGCAGATCACTATTCGTGTTTTCACCCGCCCGGTTGGTGCCAAACCTTGCCCATTGATCTGTTCCAGGGTGGCCCCGACAGGCGTAAACTGTTTTCGTCTACAAGTTCACAACGGGGGATTCCCATGGGTCGTGCCATTTTGCGTTTAGCCTTTGTAGTTATCTTCTTGGTTTCTCTGGTCTCGAATGCACCGCTTTGGGCACAGGCGGCAAAGGCTGAGCAAAACACGCCCACGGCAAAGCCGGTGGAGAATGCATTGCCATCCGATATTCCGACGTTTACCAGCAGCACGCAACTGGTGCTGGTGCCCGTAATGGTGAAGGGCAAGAACGGGGAGCATATCGGCGGACTAGGGCGCGATGCGTTCAAGGTGGAAGAACAGGGAAAGCCGCGGACCGTGGCGACTTTTGAAGAAGTGCGGCCGATCGCTCCGGGCGTGAAAGCCACTAGCGGGCAGCGTCTGGAAGGGCGTTCAAATTTCAATTTTGAAGATGCGCCGCGTGGGCACATGACGATTGTCGTGATGGACCTGCTGAATACGCCATATCTCTACCTCGGCGACGGCAAGCGGCAAATGATCGAGCTGTTGGCCAAGGCCCTGCCTGCCAATGAAGCGACCGTCGTGTTAGCACTGGGCACCCATGGGCTAAAGCAGTTGTACGCTCCAACTGCTGACACTGCGGGCCTGTTGGCAGCGATGCGTGGAGTGAAGAGGACGGGCGAGATGGCGGTGAGCGGGCAGCCGGCATCGGCAGCCGAAGTTCTCTCCAACGCCGAGTTCAATAGCTTTAACGAGTTGCAGGAGGCAGGCGGGCTCAGGGGTGGGCTACATGCCGGCGGCGACCTGCAGGATACGAGTTGGACTACGCTAACCGCCTTGTCGCAGATTGCAAGCGCCTACAACACCATTCCCGGACGCAAGACGCTGATCTGGGCGAGCGCCGGAATGATTGGTCAGCCGTCGATGGGGATGTCGCGTTGGACCTTACGGGACAAAATCGAAAATACCTGGCGCGAACTGAATGCTGCCGACATTGCGGTGTATTCCGTAGATGTGAGTGGGCTGGCTGGTTTCAATGGCACCCTCACGCGCTATGGTGCCCTGGCCGAAAGGGAACGGTCGCTGCGGAGCTTTGCCGAGGAAACGGGCGGGAAGTGGTGCGCCGGAACGACGGTGGACATTGAAAAGTGCCTTGCCCGCTCGTTTGACGATGCAGGCTCTTATTACTTGCTGGGATACTATTTGCCGGACAACGAACAGAAGCCCGGCTGGCGAAAGCTGAAGGTCAAGGTGGCGTCCGATGGGGCCCATGTGAGGGCGCGCGAGGGGTTTTATGCTTCGGGCGCAAAAGGGGAGACACCGGAGGCACGGCAGCGCAGACTTGTGGATGCCTTGCAATCGCCGGTTGAACTGACGGGAGTTCGCTTGAACGTCCGCGAAGTACCGGCTCGCCCCGGAATTCAAGCGACCGCGGGGGGAACGTCCCGGCACGAGTTTGCAATCGGCGTGTTGGGCGACTCGATCAGGGTGGATGAGCGGAACGGCAATGCCGTTAGTTTGTCCGTAGTCGCCGTGGCGTTCGGTCGCGACGGCAGGGAGCACGGGCGCGTCGATCACCAGATGACCTCGAAGGTGCCGCCGGAGTTGCTCCAGAAGTTCCGCAAGACTGGGTTGAGCACACGGCAATCGCTCGAGTTGGCGAAGGGAATTTACGACGTCAAGTTCGCGGTGCGAGACAACTTGACCGGAGAGATCGGTACCGTGGAGTATCCGCTGGAAGTCAAGTGATGTTGCGTGGGCTTGAGCCGCAGGCGGCCCAAGCCCACGCAACGGTTTTCAGCGACTTGCAGCTAAAGTTTCTTCATCTACCATGCGCAGATTGCGTCCCCGGGTCTCAGGCAGCCAGAGAGCCGCTACCACGATAAGCATATAAGCGGTACAG
>Ga0181528_10000313_pt1 | contig 38931 bp, 35 predicted proteins | sample PEATcosm2014_Bin_47_FD_119742 | JGI IMG/M metagenome (GOLD analysis project Ga0181528, IMG submission 119742) | Peatland microbial communities from MTU Mesocosm Facility, Houghton, MI, USA - PEATcosm2014_Bin10_10_metaG | ecosystem: Environmental > Terrestrial > Soil > Wetlands > Peat | place...
AGCACGGAAACGACGAGCCCGATCATGCAAGCCTTTCTTCCAAACTCCCCAAGCTCGCCGCCCCACAGCATTGCTCCGCCGGCAATCGCGATACCGATCAGTCCGATGGCGTACGCGACGGGGCCAGTCAGAGAAGTCGCTATCGCGGTCATGGGGCGTTCCCAGGGCAAAGTGCCCGCCGCCGCCGCGTTCGCCCGGGCGGCGAACGCATAGGCGAGCGAGAGAATGGCCGCGGCGCGCATCCTGAGGCTGCGAACCGATGGCCCACGGAACCATTCGATATTCAGGCTATTCATTGAAGTGACCTCCTTTTGCTGCTCACACGTACTCGATCTCGTACCGGCCATCTCGGTACCCAGTTACGACCACAACTTCCCTGACCTTGCGCCCAGCCAGAAGGTCGGGCTCTTGATCAACGAAGACCACAAGATTCACCGCCTCTGCGATCAGAGCCTGCTGGGGCGCACTCGTCGCTTCAGCCACGAGGCTTTCGAGGCGGATCAAACCACTGAGCGCATCGTTTGCGTGCACGGTTGCAGCGCCGCCCGGATGCCCAGTATTCCAGGCCTTCAACATCGTGTGCGCTTCGGCCCCACGGACCTCTCCGACGACGATGCGAGTGGGCTTTAGCCTCATGCAGGCCCGAAGGCAATCCAGCATCGAGACGTTGCCAACGGCCAGCAAATCCACGTGGTTCCTGACGGAGCACTGGAGTTCCGTCGTGTCCTCAATCGAGATGACCCGATCATGTGGGGCTACCTGGGCCATCACGTCGAGCACGGCGTTGACGAAGGTCGTCTTCCCCGAGCCAGTGGCGCCGACTGTGAGGATGTTCTTTTTCCCGGCGACCGCCGCGCGGATGATCTCGGCGTGACTGCGCCCCCGGATCTCCTCAACGAACATATCTCGCTTACGTAGCCGATTTAGGGGGTCATCTTTCCGTGTGAGAATTCCCGACTTCTCGTATTCGGCAAGTGAGAATACTCTCTTCGGACGGAGGCGAATTGCGAAAACCGGCTTCCGCACAATGGGCGAAACTATACCTTCGAAACGACTTCCGTCGATTGGCAGCTCTGTTTCGAGGATGGGCCTTTCATGATTCAGCACAGTGTCCTTCCACGCGGCGATAGTATTCAGGGCACTGGCTGCTTGCGCGGGTGGCATCTCGCCAACGCATTGAAAACGATGCCCCATCCGCTTCGCCCACAAGGACGAATCAGGATTCAGGACTATATCTTCGGTCTGGTCGTCTGCCAGGAGTTCAAGCACGGTTTCTCCCAGTTCCCGCTTCAGCTTGGCTTCAAGGCGGTTGTGCTGCTCGTCCTGCCCTGATGCGAAATTATCTCTTGATTGGATACCAATTTGTATGGTATTTTTCTGCATTATCGGGGGGATTCCCTCTAACCTGTAGGCCGCGACGGCTTGCGGACGTGACAACATCTAGGGACTCTTTTGGGGCGAAGGATAGCAATGGCGGTAATCACCATTCCGTTCGACTACGATGAACGAACCCATTCGGCAATCGTTCCGATCTGTGTCGATGACACCGATCGACATGGCAATCCGGTCCATCGCGCTTGGATCGAACTCGGTGTTGTTCCCGTCGCGGATCGTCTGCTGAAGATCGCGGATCGCCTGTTAGCGGACAAGTACCGGGCGTCGGAGATCACCGAGTACGCGGTCCACTCGCTCTCGCGCACCCACGGCGACCAGGTCGGGGACCGGCCCAGCGTGAAGGTACTCAACCGGGCTCGTTTGTTTGCGGTGGATCAGCGTGCCGGAGGGCGGCGTAACCGGCGCAGGCTGGACGTCGAGCTATTCACCGAAACACTGGAAGCCCTGGAGGATCAGTACAATTTCGTGGCGGACTTCGCGGCGCGGGAAACGCTCGACAAGATCGTGGAGCAACTTGACCTTCTCGGATTGCAGCACGTGAAGGAAATCCTCCCATGGATGCTGAGGAACGCGGACGGCAGCGAGCTGGCGGGCCGGTTTGGGCAGAAGCGAAATACGGTCACCAAGCAGTTCTATCGCGGGATGCGGAAAGCTGCGAGCGCGGCGGGAATTACGTGGTAATCGGATCTTGCCGGTTGGCGTGTAACGCCATCGCAATCAGTGCCATAATGTCATGGACTGATGCCTCCTGAAGAGTCGCCTGAAGCAAAATTCGACAGACTCAAGAAGCAGCTTCAGGACTCGATCCTCAGGGACTATCCCAACCCGGAACGGAAGGGCTGTCCAGGTGGCGCTGTCCTGAAGGAGCTTGCCGAGCGGACACTGGACGAGACCGTCGAAGATGATCCGCATTGGCCCCACGTCACCCACTGCTCCGAGTGCTACCGGGATTTCCTCGCGCTCAATCTGGAGTTTCGGAGCCAAGCCAATGCGCGGCGGGCGCAGGTGCGGTGGGCTACGGCCGTAGCCCTTGCCGTTGTCCTCGTCGTCGGCGTGCTATTTGCTCTCCGTCAAGGCGCGTTCTTCTCACAGCGCCCCCAGAATGCCGAACTGGCCTACGCCAAACAGACCGTGGATATTCCATCGATGTCCCGATCGGTTGATGGCGGCGCAACCAAGCCGATCATCCTCGGACGTAAGCCTGTTGAGCTGACCATTCAGCTTCCCGTCGGCAGCAAAGCAGGCGCCTACGAATTTCAGTTGCGAAGGCAAGATCAGCCCGTGATTTCCACCTCAGCAACCGCGGCGATTCGCGAGGGGAGCACGACGTTCACCGTGAGGCTAGATCTTTCCAAACTCGCTCCGGGCATGTACTCGATGTACGTTCGCCAGGTCCCTTGGGATTGGAATTACTATCCTGTTGAGATCCGGGCCGATTGAGCAGGGTCGAATCCGGCTGGAACGGCAAAAATCGCAGGCCGTAACCGCTATAGCACGTGTTTACAGTGGCCAACCGCCACATTTCAACCATGCGCGTTTCTCGTCAAGCAGCGCAGACGAATCCGTCATCCGCTAGCATCATGAAGAAGGTAGCATGCACGTCGGTGCTCACGAAACCGGCGAGCCGACAGCTGGAGCATTGATGCAGGAGACGGTGTCCACCAGTAGGAACAGGAATGAAGCGCGTTAGCTTAGTGGCCATGCTCGTTTTGTCCTCCTGCCAGTCGGATCGCCCGTCCCCGAAGATCGTTCTTGGTCCCAAGCCAGTTGAGCCAATGTGGTCAACCTATGTTGGCTGCTCGGGCGGGATTGAGTTCAGCCCGGGAGCAGTGACTGTAGCACGCAGAATTGTTGATGAGTATGAGATTTGGAAATTCGATGCTGCCTCCGGTACCCTCCTTAACTACGCAACGAAGTCAACCCGGATCGGCAGAGCCCCGAACGACACCCCAGCGGATCTCACGGGCGGTTCGACTAAACCACTCGATGCTTCCAAGGTGGGAGCCTTGACACCACCCGGGTTCACCCCAGTGGTGGCCACGGATCGATTCCTCTTTGCGAGGCGGACGAGGACTCGCCTGCAACGGTTGAAGTTCTACTCTGAGGGGCAAGCAGTGCTCATTGATCGACCCAGTGGAAAGGCCGTCTGGATGGATGAGGGGCTCGACGTCGCGGTTATCGCAGCCTTGGATCGGGTCATCGTGTGTCGCGATGGGCAAACGAGTGTTTTTGCTCGGAATGCCGGGCGGCCACCGGAAGCCTCGGAGTTCTATACAGCCATCCGGGCGGGCGATATCAGTGTGTTGCGAAAGCTCTATCCAGCCTGGCGCGGATCCAGAATTCGTGACGTGGATGGCAAAGTTCCCCTTTCCGTCGCTGCCAAGGACGGACGCCTCGACATTGTCAAACTCCTCGTTGGCCTTGGTGAGCCCCCCAATTCTGCAGACGCGGATGGATTTACCCCGCTCATGATGGCACTTCATTGGAATCACTCGGACATAGCTGAGTTTCTCCTTGATGCCGGCGCAATTCCGACAGATGATGCGCCACCTTGGGGATCAGCGCTGAGGATTGCCGTTCACGAGGGACGGCGCACAATCGTCAGCCGCCTTCTCCGTGCCGGAGCGAAGATCGACCTAGTGGAGACACGGAGCGGTCGTACCGCCCTCCACGAGGCCGTCATGTACCGGAACTATGAAGCCATCGAGGTCCTCATCTCGGGCGGCGCAAGCATCAAGGCTCGCAGCAAAGACGGCAAAACGCCCGGTGAATTGGCGCCGGGCGACCAGTGTGTCGTCCACCTGTTCGGGGGCGGGCTGATCAAGGAGAGGCCATCCATATGTCGACCGATCAAGCGCGAAACGGCCACTTTCGTTCCCGCACAGCCCTTGCACTGAGCTTCGTCGGTACTATCGCCTCACGCCGGACATCCATTTGGAACCACGCGATTCTGAACGGTGTCGAATCACGTGGATTCAACAATGCAAAGACATGAGATTCGAGCCATGGGTTTAGCGTTGATCAGTTTCGCCGTACTTGCTTCAGCAAATGGCGAGGAGAAGAAAGCGGGATGCAGCTTCGACGCGTATCATCCACTCAAGATTGGCGCACCGATACGAGGTGGCCATGAGGACATGGCTCTGGAAAAGACTAACCCCGTATACCCTCGCGAAGCGCTGTTAAAGAGAATCGGCGGTCGCGTCTCTGTGCACGTCTTGATAAACCGCGCAGGTGATGTGGTCAGAGCTTGCGGTGTAGGCCCGGCGCCGCTGGCAACATCAGCTGAGCAAGCGGTAGCGAAATGGAAGTTCCGAAGGGACTTCGGATTTGGCGTTGCTGAATCCTCACTTGCCGCGCCGAACTATGCCGAGTTGCGGATCAGTTTCAATTTTGACCCAAGCGCGGGTCCAAGCCAGATGAGCGAAGATTGGTCCGTATCCCCGGTACGGTGTGCGCAGCCGGGCGACTCGAACACCGACGGGGATGGAGATCTAGTCTGGTTGAGTTCGGACGACCTGATGCGCAGAGTCGTCCAGAAAGCAACGCTTAGCTTCCCGATGTTAGATCATGGGCGTCTGCGGGGCGAGGTAAAGCTCGATCTGCGGATCGACGACCGAGGAAGAGTTGAGTGCGCCGAGGCAATTAGCGGTCATCCCATCGCGATCGCGGCGGCAATGGCTGTGATCCGACACTGGAGATTTGAGCCTTACGTCCGAAGCGGCAAAAGCGTGCCGGTCCTTGGACATCTGACCGTTGCATACGACTCCGCGCGGTGACTTGCCGATGTACGCGGTAAGTCGTTTTGACGTAACGACGACTACCTGCGGAAGCGCTTCCGCGAAGTGTCGTGCTCAGTGATCAGCCCCTCTGAGCCGCACTCCCGTGCGGTCGGGTATCGCTCACAGTTTGTATTGCTACGCAAAGCTGATCTGAACAATCGCGCGACTGTTGATCCGCCGCCCAAGGTACCCGAACGTCCGGCTGGACGCCGTGCCCTTCGAATCGCTCTCCGGCCCAGGTGCGATATTCCGCTCTCGGCATGACGAGCATGTACCCCGCGCCGACCTTAGCGCCCGATCCCGGAATCAGCCTCCCCGCAGTTTCCGCACCGACGATTGTCGCGAGCCGATTCTCCGATGCGAAGGCAGCGACCATCTCGCCGGCGCTGATTGTGTGCTCGTTCACTAGGATCGCGGCATGGCCGTGCCATTTCTTCGGGCCCAGGGCCTCAGAGACAAGGGCGACCGACGAATCGCGTCCGACGAACTTGATCGCCATGGAAGCGATTGCCAGCGGGTTGGGTAAGTTGGTCGGAAGCCGATCGAGCTTCGGAAGCGTGGCCTTATCGTAGCCGCTCTCAGCGCGCTTGCGCGTAACGGTATAGCCAATCGGAATCCGATCCGGCGTGAGATGGCTCATCAGTCGAAGGACGCCAAGCCCTCCGCCAACGTGGCCCCGAAGATCGAGGATGAACCGCTCGCAAGAAGCCAACTCGTTCATCGCTTCGTCAATCTTCCGCGCAACGTCGAGGCCCAGGATTCTCGGAAGGATCGGGACCTTCATGTATCCCACGTTGCCATCAAGAATTGACCAGGTCACCGCCTTCAAGTCCGCCGTAGGCTGTTTTCGGGATCGAGGAGCCGGAATCTTCATCCGCACCACAACTTGTTCCGCCCCCCGATCGACGGTTAGGCTCACATCGGTTCCCATGGCGAACGTTGGTGGTTCACCGACTGGAGGACACGAGCCGTCGATCAGCTGGACCACATCCCCAGGCTGCAACCCAGCCGCATGGGCTGGGCCGCCCTCGTGAACGTCCTGGACCATCCACCGAGTATCCGCATCGCTCCCGACTTTGTGAAACGTGGCGCCAATCGAGAGGCGAGCCGGAACGCGCCTGACCGATTGATGAAAGAAACCCGTGTGGCTGGTTCCCAGGCGCCGGATAAGCTCGTGCATGCCGCGCTCGAATGTTTCGGGAGCCTCAAGCGCGAGAATGCTGTTCCGGCTCTCGCGGGCAAGCTCCGGCCAGTTGGTCCCGTTGAAATTGGGGTCGAAGTAACCCTTCGTGACTTTTGCAGCGACCTTATCGAAGATCTGCGCGCGCTCCTCGAAGCTCAGTCTGTCTGGTCTCGAATTTGAGTTGTCGTGTGCCATCTCCGATAACCTCAAAGCCTGCCCACAGGTACGGCTTTGCCTTTTCTCCAAAGTCTCTAATGAAGTCGAGTTGTGCCTGGCGCAGGGCGTCCCTGACGGGCGAGCCTTTCGCCAAATGGCTGTAGAAGTACTCCATCAACGTGGCCGTCGAGCGATCATCCACTGACCATAGGCTGGCCACAACGCTCTTTGCTCCCGCCGTGAGGAAGGCCCTCGCCAAATTCATGACGCCCTCCTGGCCCTGCAGGTGCCCACTCCCGGTCTCGCAAGCCGAGAGCACCACGACGTCTGCGTTCAGCCGTGTTCGTCGGATCTCGCGCGCTTGCCAAAGTCCATCTTCAACCTGATTGCCAGGCTCGAAAACGAGCGCTGCCCGATCTGGTTCCGATTCGTTGCTCACGCCGTGTGCGGCCAAGTGAATCACCTTGTAGTCACCGAGCGGCTGAGCTTTCAACGCTGCCTCGGAGGCGGCGCTTCCATCGAGCGTGACGCTCCCAGCCCCCATCGCTTTCGCGGCTTCGCCGATTTCCTCGCGTCCGAACTGCAGCGGTTTCAGATTGGCCGCCCGCAGCTCGGACAATTCGCGCTTCCCAGATGCTGATTGCGCGCCGCTCGGCGCACTGTAGGCGACGCCCAGAAATGGCCGGGAAGCGGGCGAGCGTTTCGCATAGGCCTTCAGCGTGAAGTAAATGGTTGCAGACGGGACGGCTGATACGGTCACGCGCGTATCGAGATACGCCCCTTGCTCATCCATGAGTGCTCCGAATGGGATCAAGTGGAGGGGGCCATCGGGGATCACGACCACGGATGACAAATCTTCAAACGTTATCGGCTTGATCACCTGTTGGTAGAGAGCCTGGGCGCTTGCTTTGGATTCGGATTTGTTGCGGATGGCGGTCACGAAGGCCCTGGCATTCTTACCGATCTCCGCACGACCGGGGAGCGAGTGAATCTTCAGGCCGGCGTGTGTGATCTGCAGGGCATACGATCCTCGCTTGTCCAACACAAACTCCACGAGGCTTTCTTGAGGACCCAGAAGACGGCGAAGTGCATCTACCGTCACCGGCGCTCGCCTGAGGATGGCCATTTCATTCCGCGCGCGTCTGTACTCCACGGGGGTCAGGCGGTCATAGGCCTCATCCAATCGGACGAGGATGCGGCGTGTCTGAGCGATCGTCAGGTTCTCGTGGAGCAGTGACCGCTGCAGCCTAGCAATTTCCAGTTCGTCGACGGTTTGCGGAATGGTCCCGCCCTCCTGACGCGCGTATCGGATTGAATCCAATAGCGCGCGCCCTCGGGCATTTTCGATAATTCGAAACGCCCTGGGACCATCGTGAAGGCCGTGCAAGGCCAAGCGGAAATGAGCGACGTAGATGTCGCTTAGTGACCCGATCATCGAACTCTTCACCTGAGAGCTTGGGGCGTTGACCAGAAGGCCTTCAATCAGGTCGGTCGCCCGCTCGTACGAAGCATCCGCCTTGCTCGTCTCCCCCAGATCCTCCTCGACATGAGCCTGCTCGGCAATGAAACGGGGCAGATCATATCCTTCTTCAACCCGTTGCAGGGCGGCAATGCCGGCGTTGATAACCGGAAATGCCTTTGCGGGTTCATTGCGACCTCGATAGAACTCGGACAGATTGAGCAACGCCTCCGCCTCTTCCCTCGGCAGCGATGCCTCCCGCGCAATGTCGACAGCCTGTTGGAACGAATTCTCCGCACCGGCTGAATCGCCGGCCTCCAACGCTAACTGGCCCGCTTCGTTAAGCAATGCGGTTTCAGCACCGACCACCTTGTTCTTCTGTGCATCGGCCAGCGCCGTAGCGAGCGTCTTCTTTACGTCACCCAGTGCTTGCGCCTTTTTCGGCTCGGGAAGCAGCATGAGCGCTCGAATCTTCGCGATCGAGAGATCGAGGGGAGTCTCCATGTAGCCGCTCCGGCGCGCGAACTCGGCGGCACGGTCGAGCAGGGCGAGCGCCCGTTCCGGCATACCGTTGACGGCCATTCCGTGTGCGAGCCAGATGGAGAACTGCAGATGTCCGGCTACATCACCGAGCTTGTCTGCGGTGTCGATGGCTTGGAAAAGCGCCAACCCGGCGGCGGCGACATCGCCGTTGACGCCTGCCAATAATCCAAGCTCTCCTTTCGCGCGGTTTTGCCACTTGGCATTTCCCGAGGCGGTCGCCAGCGCTAAAACCTGATTCCAGTCATCAAGGGCAGCGGAGGAATTTAGGTTGAGATCGATGTTGCCCAGAAGCGCTAGCCCACGAATCTTCAATTGCGGATCACCGGCCACGATGGGCTTTGCCAGATCCTGAACAACCTCGGCGCGAACTGCTCGATATGACCCGGCTGCGACTTCACGGCGAAGGCGACCAAACTTCGCATACAGCTCGTTGCGGAGATCGCCGGCTAGTCGATACTCCGCCTCGGCTTGGGCGTACAGCGCTCCGGCGCTGTACCAGTCGCCCTGCTCCCCGAATCGCTCGGCTCGCCTTCGCGTCTCATCGGCGGTTTGTGCGCGGAGGCCCGTCGGGTTCAGAAGACCGAGCAAGACTACACCAGCGAGCCATCCACACCGGACCGTCCGGCGAACGGCATACCTGCAGTTCTGATTGGACTTGGAGAAAGGCATCGAATCTGGCATCTGCACTGTAAGCCGCCGGGGAAGAGATGCGTGACAAGAAATTTCAAAAAATCTGGGGAAAGTTTCCGGAAGCTTTCAGTGCAAACAGGCAGGAGCGTATCGAGCGCAGCCTTGTTTCAGAAGATTCCCATCAAATTTCACTTCTGCGATAGTACCGTCTGGAACCGCGGATTGTCACGGTTGCCGTGCATTGCGCCGTACGGAATAGAGGCGGGTATTGCTTCATACGGATGGAACGGCGGGCGACGAATGGACAGGACTTCACAAGCAGTGCAGCGCCAGATCTCGGCGATGGGCGCTCCGGTCTTTGAGATCGGGCTTTTCAAGCCATTGGCCCAGGATCAAGGACAAGCGGTGATGCTGCCCCGCACTTGGGACATCGAAACGCTCACGAAATCGATTCCGTGGCTCCGTCTACAGAACGCGGACGGCCGCAATATCTACATACGGCCGAAGGGTGAACACGACCTGAGCCTCGTTGACGACTTGACCGAAGCCTCCATTCAACGGATGAAGTCCGCCGGTTTCGCGCCGGCGCTTGTGGTCGAGACGTCTCCGGGGAACTTCCAGGCATGGCTCAAGCATTCCAAGCCCCTGTCACGGGAAATGAGCACTGCCGCCGCACGAGCGCTTGCTGAGCGATTCGAGGGCGATCCGGGGGCGGCGGATTGGCGGCACTTCGGAAGATTGGCCGGATTCACGAATAGAAAGGAGGCTCGCCGGGCCAGCAATGGCCTCTTCCCATTCGTCCGGGTGATCGAAGCGACCGGAACCCTCTACCCTGCCTGCGGCCGATTCCTCCAGGACGTTGAGGCTCAACTGCGTTTGCGACACGAGGCTGAGGAATCGAAGAGATCACGCCAAATCCAAGTCCGGCCAACGCGGGAACTCATGCCGATCGATAGGTTTCGCGAAAAGCCGCTCTACGAAGGCGACGGGACCAGCATTGATCTTGCGTATTCGATCTACGCCCTATCGCACGGCGCGACCGAGGCTCAAGTCGCCGCATCTATCCGAAGCCGGGACCTATCCCACAAGGGAACCGAAAAGCGGCAGGTTGAATACGTCGAGCGAACCATCCGGAAGGCGCAATCAATCGTGGGGCGACAAGCTGGCGCATTGCACCGCTGAACCGTAGCGGATGGAACTCGACCTCCCAGCCTGAGCTGACGAATTGGCGGCTGGCCGCTACCGATGGACATCAGCGACCTGACTCTCCGCTCTCCGATGAGCGACTAGCCCTACAATAGATCCTGAATACCTGCGCATCCGGGCAGTTCCATAAGTCATTGCTGGTGCGAAGGGGATTTCGCGATAGTCCTTCCGTAGTTCGTTAGCATGTGCATTAGAATGGGTGGGCGCAAAACTCTCTGCGCGTTGGAGATGCCTATGGGATTTGACACACGCCTGACCGTCATCATTAGCGCGGCCAAGAAGGAGAATCTGTCAGAACCGCAGCGGCAATTCCTTGCGGGCCTGGAAGATCGGATTCGACACAAAGGGCTGCGGATTTTGCCTGAGTCTGCTACGTCGGACAGCTTGGAGGACCGATTCGAGAAGGTTCGCCAGTCCCACGGAGTCATCGTTTTCGCGTGCGGCCAGTGGGAGGCGGGACGCCTATATCGAACGCAACAGAAGAGCGTCGTTTTCCCGAGCGAGTTTTGCCATATAATGTCGGCCATGGCTGTAACCGCGAAACGGCCACTTCTTGTGATCCGCGAAAAGAGTGTGGCGGAAAGAGGCGCGTTTCGCGCGGGGTATCTTCCCCATGTCGTGAAAAGCCCAGCGTCGCTAAAGACCGAATGGCTCGATGATGCCGAGTTTGATGGCGAGTTTGACAAATGGATCCGTGATGTCGAATGTTATCGACATGTCTTCCTCGGGTACTCTTCCAAGGCAACTGACACTGCAAACGCTATTCACAGGTTTTTATCGGAGAAATTGAAACTTCGGGTCTTCGATTGGCACGACTTTCGCGTGGGCGATAGCGTTTGGGAATCGATCGAGCGGGCAGAGCGTCTCACGGACTTTGGGCTATTCCTCTTCATGGCCGACGACAAACTTGTGGCTGGCAACAAAGGAGAATTCGCACCGCGAGACAATGTCGTTTATGAGGCAGGATACTTCGCTGGAGCAAAAGGGCGGCAAAAGTCGCTGCTCGTCCGGGAAGAGGGCGCGAAGGTGCCAACCGATCTGGGAGGGATCCTGTACGTCAAACTGGTCAACAGAAACGACATTTCGCCGACCGAAACCCCGCTACGTGAACATCTGAAACGAATGTTGGGTGCCGATAGATGACGAGAACAGCCTTTCGCACCAACCGACCGGATTCAGCGTCCCGAACTTGCACGCTGTTCAATAGGTTTCGACCAGTCGGGCGGCACTTTCGTCGTCGCCGAACACTCCGCCGGCCAACCGGTATGGAAATTTGAGCAGCCGGGTCAACGGCAAACGCAGTAGAGCATCGCGCCGCAGACGAGCAGGAAGAGAACGCGCCCGCGCGGTCCCAGGACGGCGAACCAGAATAGAAACGTGCGCATCGCTTCGTGAAACTCCTTCAGCCACTCTTTAGCGCAAACAAGCGCCCAACCAGACTCCCGCTGAAAACAAAACCGCTGCGAACACGAGCCCCAAAGCAAACCACTTCCGAACAGCCACCATCGAGAGCATCTCGCCCAGGGCGTCCGATTTGGCATGTCGGCCTGTACTCGCTGCTTCCATATCTTTTAGCGTTTCCCGGCGGAGGCTTGCCACGCAATCTCTGACTTCCTGCGCGAGCACGATGCCGGCGCGCGCCTGAACCTTGTCAGCGGCTTGTTCAAGCTCGCGGACCGCCGAGGCTACCCGATCCTCAACTGCTTTGACAGATTGTTCGAAGACGAGTTGGTGCAGAGTGACCACAGCCATGATCGGGTCATCCGGATCAAGCCTGATCCCGTGCTGGACCGAGACTTCGGCCGCCAGGCGCTTCACGTCTATCGTTGCCATCGCGTCCCCAGCTCAGAACGTCACGCGATCCAGTTGCTCGAAAAGATCCCGCTGGACTACCTTCAGCCGCTGCTTTGCCATGATCGGAAGTTTCGCCTCGACAATGGCCTCGCGGAAGGTCAACTTGGAGGCGATCATGTCTTCGACGTCGCGGCCGAAGGTGTCCTGATTGCGCTTGGAGAAGATCACCGCGCCGCAGACCTTCTCCGCGTTTTCGCGGTAGGCCGTCATTTCAGAGAACCTCTTTCCTTCGGCCTCGACCCGCCCGAAATACTCATTCACCCACACGACAATGTTTCGTTCCTGCGTCGTCTGAGCGAGCTCGTGGAAGCCGTTCAGCGTATCGAGCAGCGCCTGGCCGCCGGTGATGATCGTGTGAACATATACCTTGCGTCCGTGTTGGCGCAGGTAATCCAGCGCATTGTTCTCCAGCAGGTAGTGCCAGAGAGGCAGGAACGTGGACGCACCGCTATCCACCACGAACGTCGCCGCTTCCTCGGTCAGGAATCGCTCCAACAGGGTGTCGAAAGCGCGCTGGTCAATGCGGTTATGTTCGTCGCGAAGATGGAGCCGATCGGCACCCAACGCCGCGTACTGAGCAAACGTGCGATTCACGGGATCAGTGTCGATGCATCGGACCTCTTTGCCGTTGTCCCTGAAGTATTGGGCAAGGATGGAAGCGACCAGGCTCTTCCCCACGCCTCCCTTGCCCTGCAGCGTTAGATGTATGGTCCCTTCGGGCTGAGATCCGTTCGTTCCATTCGCGGTGGTGGTTTTCGCCATGGGTTCCTCTCTCGTCAAATCAACTTCTTGATGTCGGGCTCCGAGTTGTAATCGAAGCCGGGACGCCGCCGTTCGCGTTCGATGATGTTGGCGAGCGGATCATCTTGGCCGACCATCTGTCCGGGCTGTTGCTCCGCAACCGCGTCCGTGATCGCATGAGGGGGCAAGTCCAGCCGGCGAAGTCCTGCTCCATCATCGAAAGATTGCTGGACGACGGCGAGTGATTTCGCTGCCCCCTCGCGGCGCCGAAGCTGGCCAACGTAGTGAGACAGTCGTGCGTATCCGATCTCTATCCCGATTTCGTTCAGCCACGCCCAGATGTCCTTCAGACTGTGACCGGCGGCGAACAGTGCCTTGATGTCCGGCCAAGCCTGCCGGACCTGTCCGACTTTGGTCCTCGGCTTTTCCCGCAATCGCGCGCGGAGTCGGCTGAAATCGAGTTGTTCATTCTCGTCGTGATCCAAGCGGCCTCTCAACCTGTAGGCCGCGAGGAAGTAGGGTCGTGACGGTTGATTTCAGGAATTCCGTGGATTGTTTCAGGGAGTTTCAACGCGGGTCGCATCTGGATGAGGGTTTCAGGATGTTTCAGAAGTTCGCCGGTTTCTTGCGGTGGGCAGGCGACAGCGAAGACCATGCAGCCCGAAAAGATGGGTAGTGGAACATAAAGGGTTGTTGCACGGTTTGGGGATTCTTCAGGTGTAAGTTCTCTCGTGCATTGCAGTTGCGGCGGGCACGAAACTCGCCAACACGTGCACAATCGTGCACGCTCTTGTCACGCGCCCTACTGGTCAGGGCGTACGGGCTGTGAAGGCCAAAAACAAGGGACATACGGTATGCCGCGGACTGCGAATCGACGGAATGCTGATCGGGCGCATAGAGAGCGCAGCCAGGGATGGCGGCTTCTCAAGCCCGACCGCGTTCATGCGAGCGGCAATTGAGCGAGAACTGGCCGGGCGTGAAAGCGGAGTCGATGCGGCTGAAGATCGAATCGCGGCGAGCCTTGACCGCGTAGCCCGCGAGATCCGCAGCGTCAAGCTCGGACAGCAGGCCCTTTTCGCATTCGTCGATTCCCTTGTGAAGACGCTGCTTACCTGCGTTGCGGAACCGCCGAGGGACGCTTACGATCAGGCCGTCGCCCGTGGGAAAGCCCGGTACGACCGCTTTCTGAAGAGCGTCGGCGCCGGAATGGCTGGCGATTCTCAGGCCGCCATGACGGAGTTGTTGAAACGTGGCGAAGAAAACTGAGGGAGCGCCAGACCGGGGCTCAGGCACGGAGGAAGAGTTCCGGATTCGACCGAGCCGCCCGCGCTCGGGTGGGAAAGGCGAGGCACGAGCCTGGTCCACCGCTTTGAGGACCATACTCCGTTACGCGGGAACTTCCAGGCGATCGAAAGCGCCTGCGATCAGCGGAGCCGCCGGGGGAGCGCGGAAGCGATTCAATCAGCGGTGTGCCGTCCGTACGACGTACTCGGCGAACAAAACGCCAGGCCAATGGCGGGCGCACGGGCGCTACATCGCACGGGAGAGCGCGGGCGGTGCGGCGCTGGGCCAGGTCATGAGCGCGAAGGCCGGGATCGAGAGCCCGGATGAACGCGATCAACCCGTGTTGCCGGCCAAGGAGTTGGAGCGTTGGCAGAGCGAGGGTGATCCGAGGCTCTGGAAGCTGATCGTATCGCCCGAGTTTGGAGAGCGGCTCGATCTTGACCGGCTGACCCGAGATCTCATGGCGCGCATGGAGAAAGATCTCGGAACCAAGCTGGGGTGGGTGGCCGTAACGCATTTCAACACCGAGCATCCGCACGTGCATGTCGCTTTGCGCGGCGTTCGCGATGACAAGTCCGCTCTGGAGCTACCCCGCGATTACGTTCGCCGCGGTATCCGGGCCATTGCGGAGGACCTATGTACACGGCAACTGGGCCACCGCAACCAGCTGGACGCGATTGCCTCAGAGCGCCGCGAAATTCAGGAGCATCGATTCACGTCCCTAGACAGGGCGATCAATAGAGCGAACTCGGCCGAAGTATCAGACTCAGGTTCGACCGCGGAGCATTTCCTGGTCCGGCGTACTGGCGAAACCGCCGGCCGCGCGCGCGAGCAACACATTGATGCGCGCCTGCTCGTGCTCAACCAGATGGGCTTGGCGGCACAGGTCGGGGCATGCGAGTGGCTCGTGCGACGCGACTTCCAGACCGTGCTGGCGGCAATGCAGCGGACCACCGATCGGCAGAAGATGCTCGCTTCGCACGGAGCTCTTCTGTCGGACGAGCGCTTACCGCTCGTGGTGCTGGACATGAGGAAACTGAAGATTCTCGAAGGAAGAGTGCTGGCTCACGGTGAAGAGGAAGTCGGCAAGAGTGCCGGTCGGCACTACCTGTTGCTGGAAGGTACCGACGCCAAGGTACACCTGATCTACTACACGCCGGAAATGGAAGAAGCACGGAGCCGCGGAAAGCTTCGCCCGAACTCGTTTGTCCGGCTGCAGAAGCAGTTTGAGAATGGGCGGCCTGTGCTGGAGATTGAGGACTCTGGTGACGCCGAACAGGTGCTGCGCAATAGGCGTCACTTCAACGAGCGCGCGAAGCCACTGTTAGAACATGGTGTCGTTCCATCAGAGGAAGGCTGGTGCGGGTGGTTAGGACGATACCAGGCAGCCATAGTGAAGGCCGTCGACGAGCTGAAGACCTTGCGAGTCGGCCGCGAGTCGGGCCGTGGCCGATGACTCGCCGGGGGCGCGCGCTCCAGCGAGGGGCTTCCCCCTCCGCGTCCCCCGGTGTTCGCTGTAATCGACTGACAGTTCAACGGTGCGCCGACACCACTTCAAAGTGGATTACTCTCGTCCCGACGATATGCTCCAAGCTATCCGTAGATGAGCAACGGGAGCGAGCTATGCGTACATTCAAACATCTTCTCGATGCCGTCCGCGCGCCGGCGGCTTCCCCGGTATTCTCGTCAACAATACTAGCCTGCGAGCCACAATCGGTTGTATGGCCCTCGGCCGGACGGAGCGCAGCGATAACGGGACGATATTCAGGCCGCAGGGTGAACGGGCGAGAGAAGCACACGTGCCTGGCTCCTGCCTGGGACCTGGAGGGTTGTGCATTGGGGGGACCTCAACGGGCTCGCCCGTCTTGTCATAGCCCACCACCCTCATGAAGCGGCCTTCGTGAGCAAGGCCTCGATCTTCGTGTCCAAGTCCCGCGCGACCTTCAGCGCTTCCGAATTTCCGTACGGTGCGAGGAGGCTGGCCATCCGGTCGTACGACAAGTGGACTCCGTCCTGACGTTCATCCATCAGCACTGTCACTGGCGCGTAAGAACCAGCGTCCGGAACGTGCTTTGCCATCTCCGTCATGATCAGCGGATTGCCGATGACCAGCCGGAGAATCCGGCCTGCGTTGGTCGCTGGTTCCTTCCGCAAGATCGCTCCGTGATCGAAGCGGACAAACTCCATGAGGCCCGCGGGCCCGATGGCGTCGTTGACGACGCCATCCAAGTCCGCCAGCGTTTTCGCGGAAGCGGCCCTTTGCCCAAAAGCATTCATCTCGGGACGACCGATTTCCCGTTCCACCCGGGCGAGGATCGTCTCGAAGGGCTCCGGGGACGTGAGGCTCCACCGCTCCACATTCACCGCCACTGTTTCAATCGTCGGCATGGCTCAGTGTGACAAGCTTTCAGAGGCGTCCTCAATAAAGTTCGCAACTGGGAACGGATCTTCAAGCATCACCACGTGACACGCGGGGAGTGTGAGCGTGGTCGCGTTCATCTGTTGCGCTTCCAATGCCTCCAACTGCGGAGAGATGACCCGGTCGCGGCTCGCCACAATGAACCAATTTGGCTTCGTCTTCCACGCCGGCGCGACGGGCAAGGGAGCGGCGAGAGAGTTTACTGAGGTAGGAACCTGGGTTGCCCACAGGATGCTCTTCTCAAGGTTGGATAGATCCGAGGCGAAGTCCTGGAAGATGCCCGTCCTGGTCAGCTTCAAGAAGCCAAATGCGTCGGGCAGCCCAATCTCGTTCCCGATCGGAGTGGGATTCGCCTTCGCGAGCGACAAGCCGGATTGCCCCTCGTCTGGCGCATAAGCTGCCACAAAAACGAGCCCAGCTACTTTGGGATCGTTCCCGGCCTGGGAGATCACAACGCCACCATAGGAATGCCCCACCAGGAGGAGGGGCCCCGTCTCCAGCGCGATGGCTCGCTGGGTTGCAGCCACGTCGTCGGCCAAGGAGGTTAACGGGATTTGGACCGAGACTACGTGGAGCCCCCGAGCTTGAAGCAACGGGATAACTCTCGACCAACTCGAACCATCCGCCCAGGCTCCGTGGACCAGCAGGACGGTCTTCACGGCAGGCCCAGCGGCGAAGGATGCCACAGGCATCATAAATGACACCGCGCTCAGCAACGCTGCGCGCACGAGTTTGGAAATGAACATTCTCTTTCTCCTTTTATCTGGATGGCTAGTTTCGACCGGCTTTGGCAGCCGCGTCGGTAATGAACGCCGCGAGCTTCGCTGGTTCCGCGAGCATCACGACGTGCGGCGAGGGGATCGTTATTGTTGTGGCATTGATTTTTTTTGCCATGGTTGCTTCGAGCTCCGGAGAAATTGTCCGATCATGACCAGCGATCACGTAAAAGGAGGGTTTGGACTTCCACGCCGGCGTGGTAATCTCGCCCTTCATCGCCGCGACGTTTGTCGGCGCTTGCGTCGCTGTGAGTACCCTGATCTCGGATGCGGAGAGCCCTTGGGCGAAGTCTTCTGCAATCCCCGTCGGAGTCAGCTTCAAGAAGCCCATGCTATCCGGGCGCAGCTCAGCGCCAACCGGGGTCGCAACGCTCGTGATCAGCCCGAACGCGGACTCACCCCGATCGGGGGTCACCGCGGCAATGTAAAGCAAACCGGCGACCTTAGGGTCGGTGCCGGCTTCCGTGATCACGGCCCCACCGTAGGAATGAGCGACCAGAAGGACCGGCCCATCTTCCAGGGCGAGCGCCCGCTTCACTGCGGCAACATCATCCACCAGGGATGTAAGTGGAAGCTGAACGGCAACCACATTGAGGCCGCTTGCCTCCAGAAGAGGGATCACTCTTGACCAACTCGAGCTGTTCGACCAAGCTCCGTGGACCAGCACCAAAGTCTTGACGCCCTGAGCGGCGCTGGTTTGGGCGCTCGCCAACGAGCCGGTTGCCATGAGAATGGTGCTCACGGCCAGCACCGTCCGGAACATTTTGGAATTCATCATTCTGTCTCTCCTCTATTGATTTGACTTGCCTGAGCTACCCGTTTCCGCTGCGCTCACGGAGCATCCACTCCCGGATGTAGGGCGGACAGTTCCGAAGCTCGATTCCGCGTAGCTGGCAAGCCCCGAAAAACCGAACCACTTGAACGTCCACGAGCGTGACGTCCTCCAAGTCCACAATGGGCTTGGGGCCATTGCCGCTCACCTGAGCCTTCAATTCGTCGAGATGTTCCGCCTGGATTCTCCCGATCAATCGGATGATGATAGTTTCTTCGTCCGAGTCCCTTTCAATTCTGAGCATCTGCCGGGACCACTTTCTGCATGGAACAAATGCACCTTCGTGACCATTAAGAAACTATTGAAAACAGGCGACTTGCTGTCAGCATAAGTTCTGATTTTTCAGAACTTTCTGATTCTTCGGCGGCGCGCTGGCACGATGCGAATTGTTTGGCCGGGCGAGAGGACCGCTTCTTCGGCCTTTTCCATCGCCACACATTCCTGTTCTAAGCTGGAAGACGATATTTGTCGCCGCGCTGCAGGTTCCCCAAGCTCGCGCCGGCCATTGCCTCGGTTTCGGTTGAATGCCATGGCTCCTACTCACAAGGACGACAGGATCGCGGCCCAGGAGAAGGTCCGCGCCAAGTCTCCGGACAACCGCGGTGCGCTTGAGGCACTCATCAATCTCATGCCTACCGTGGCCTGGCGAGCCCAGCCAGACGGTTCCACCGAATTTGTCAACAATCGCTTCTACGAATACACGGGATTGTCTGTGGAACAGGCACGCGGCTGGGGTTGGCAAGTCGTACTTCACCCCGACGAATTGCCGAGTGTGATGGAGTATTATCGCGAACACCTTCGTTCGGGCGAGCCGGGCGAGATGGAAATGCGGATGCGCCGCTTCGACGGAGAATATCGGTGGTTCCTGGTCCGAGCCGTCCCCAATCGCGACGAGCAGGGCGAGATTATCAACTGGTTCGGCAACAGCACGGATATAGATGACTGGAAGAGGGCGGAACAAAAGTCACAACAGCGCGAAGCCGAGTTGGAGCAAATAGTCGATACAATCGCGCAACTGGTTCTTGTGTTGGATCCGGATGGAACCGCTATTCGTGCAAATCGGTTCATGCTCGACTACACCGGCCTTTCGCTCGAAGACGTCACTGCGCCGGACTTTCGTTTACGGGTCTTTCATCCTGACGATGTGGAGCGAGTGGAAGCCGAACGCCAGGACGCGCTTCTGCAAAGGACTCCCTTTCATCTCGAACAGCGAATCCGCCAAAGCAACGGCCAGTACCGCTGGTTTTTCATTCGCTACAGCCCGCTGTTAGACGAACATGGGCGGCCCGTTCGGTGGTATGCGGCCGGTCTTGATGTGGAGGAGCGCCGGCAAGCGGAAGACCGGACACAGAATGAGAACGTGGCATTGCGCGAAGAGATTATCCGCTCTTCGATGTTCGAAGAAATTATCGGCTCCTCCGCGGCGCTTCGAAGCACACTGAAAAAGGTGGAGAAGGTGGCGCCCTCCGACTCAACGGTGCTCATCCTGGGCGAGACCGGAACGGGGAAGGAATTGATCGCTCGCGCCATTCACCGGCTGTCCAACCGTTCAGCGCGCGCCTTTATTCGCGTAAACTGCGCGGCGATACCAGCTCCATTGATCGCTTCCGAACTCTTCGGTCACGAGAAGGGTGCCTTCACCGGAGCCGTGCAGCGGCGGCTGGGGCGCTTCGAAGCGGCGGAGGGAGGTACGATCTTCCTGGACGAGATCGGCGATCTTCCCGCCGAGACTCAGATCGCTCTGCTGCGCGTGCTGCAGGAACGCGAGTTTGAGCGAGTGGGAAGCAATCTGCCTGTTTCCGCGAACGTCCGGGTTATTGCCGCGACCCATCGAAATCTCAAGGCAGACGTAGCCGCTGGCACGTTCCGGCAGGACCTCTTCTACCGGCTCGATGTCTTTCCGATTCAGGTGCCTTCGCTTCGCGAACGAGCAGATGACATCCCTCTGCTGCTGGAATATCTGATTGGGCGGTACGGGAAAAGGGCTGGAAAACGGTTCAGGTCCATTCCGAGGCAGACGCTGGAACTCTTTCAGGCGTACAACTGGCCCGGCAATATTCGCGAACTCCAGAACGTAGTCGAGAGGGCCGTGCTGCTCTGTGATAGCGACGTCTTTGTGGTGGAGGAGTCGTGGTTCAGACGCGATGCGCCAGCTACCCCCGCTTCGAACAGTGCTCTGGGCTCTAGCCTCGAGGACCGTGAAAGGGAAATGATCGAAGCTGCGTTGGCGGCGTGCGCTGGCCGGGTGGCAGGCCCGCGCGGCGCAGCGGTCAAGCTGGGGATGCCGCGACAGACGCTAGATTCAAGAATTGCGAGACTGCATATTGATAAGCACCGCTTCAAGGCGCATTAACCTGGGCGCAGAGGCCGAGTCAGCAGGTTGGGGTGCCGACAGCAGGTCGTCCATTTCTTGCTTTAAGGACAAGACAAACCAGGATTGTCGATCAGTTGCAAACGCCAACTGCGCGTCCTTCGCAAATTGGCGTCCAACCAGCCGGGCATTGAGAACTTTTGGCTTACGGGGCCGATGAGTCACCCAGGTTAAATTCATGCAAGGACGCCGCCGCCGGTACCCTTCATCTGGTGAAGCCCTGGGTTCGGTCCAGATGCTTATCGATGTTTCACGCCCGTGGGCGCACGCCGGCCATTCAGTCGCCAGGTAGGCCTGAGCTGACGCGAGGGACTAAGAAGGGCGTGACGTTTCACTCAGGGTCCTTCCGTGTTCCGCTCCACCTCAAACGAACGAAGAAACACGCGATCTTGAGAAGCCCACGCCATCGGCTCCAGCCGACTGGTCGGCGATCCGAAGCTGAGGCCATTCTCGAGTATGTGGTCGACGGTGCGGCGTCAGTTTCAGCCTGTCACGTGCCTTCCATCTCGCGGCTTACCGGGTAGGCGAAACGAACGCCCGAAGGAGCGCAGATGTATCACCCGACAGACTCCGAATCCGAAATCCCGGAAATCGGCGGTGACCCGTTGGAAGGATCTGGTTTCGAGAGCGAGACGCCGGACCCTGAATTTGAAATTGGCGCGCGCTCCGCGGGGGAGGGTCTTCTCCGATGAATCCCCGTGAACAATCAAATCCTGCCGTACCGGCGAAGCGAGACCACCGTCAGGAAGTCACGAACTCGATCGTCAAAATGCTCGAAGAAGGCGTCGCGCCATGGCAGAAGCCGTGGGAGTCGGCGGGGATGCCCTTCAACCCAACAACGGAGAAGGCGTATCGGGGTGGCAACGCAATCCACCTAATGGCCACCGGTCTTTCGCGCGGCTATGAAGACCCACGCTGGATGACGTACAAGCAGGCTGCCGAAAATGGATGGCAGGTCCGCAAGGGCGAGAGGGGGACGTCCATCGAGTTCTGGGAAGTCAACGCCAAGGCAGAGGAGAAAGCTGGGGAACCCAGCAAAGGGGGAAACGGCGAATCGGCCAAAGAGAGCCAGCGCCGTCTGATTCACCGGGTTTACACGGTTTTCAACGCCAACCAGATCGAAGGCGCGCCGGCTTACGACCGCCCGCAACCGTCCACTATTGAAGCTGTTCAGAGCGGCGAACGCATACTGGCGAACTCCGGCGCGAAGATCGCTCACGACCAGCGGGACCGCGCTTTCTACAACCGATCCTCGGACAGCATTCATCTGCCTCCGAAGGACGCCTTCAAAGATGCACCAGGTTTTTACGGTACTGCCCTTCATGAACTTGCCCATTGGACAGGCCATCCATCCAGGCTGAATCGGCCGACGCTGACCGATTCCTACCGTTTCGGCGACTTGAACTATGCCAAGGAAGAGCTCCGCGCCGAACTGGCGAGCGTATTCATCGCCGCCGAAGTCGGCGTATCTCATGACCCCGCGAATCACGCGGCGTACGTCGGGTCCTGGATCAAAGCCCTGAAGGATGACAAGAACGAAATCTTCCGCGCCGCGCACGATGCCTCGAAAGCAACCGACTTCGTGCTGGGCCTTGAGCGCGAGGCGTCCAGGGCTGAAGCTTTGGAAATCGGCGACCCGGTGTCCGGCGAATCCCTCGAATCGCAGCCGATTGTGGGTGGGGAAGCCGCCAAGGCGCAGGAGATCCGGGACGAGATTACAGTTCTCCAGATTGAACGGGAGCGGGTCGCCGAAGAATCCCGCGCTGGATCAGCCGTGCAGCAACCAGAGAACGGCGGAGAACAACACCAGCGCGAAGACAGTCAGGTTGTCGCCCGCTTTGAAGCTGACAGCGGAACGGTTTCCGTTCACCACAAGAGTTCAGGGACCGATCACCACGTTCCCGTGGAGGCGGCGGCTTCTGGTCAGCTCAACGGAAAAGAGCGACCAGCATCCAGCCAAACCAGTCGAGAGGACTTGAGCATTTCGTTCGCCGCGGCGAGAGAACTAACGGCGGAGAAACTCGGCGACTCGGCGCGTACTTTTGCAGCGCAGACGCAAAGCGGAAACTACAGCGGCAACATCATCGGCGAGACGGATTTCCATGTGGTCCAGCGGTTGTCACCGCATTCCGCCATTGCGCACATGCGGCATCTCCTGAATCTGCCGCCCAAGGTTGGAGAGAACGTGACGATTTCTTACGCCAACGAGAAGGGCGCAGTGAAGGAGATGCAGGAGCGTGGGAAGACAAGGGAATTGGTCCGATGAACCGCTCCACTCCACATCATCTGTGTTGCGGGACTGTCGCGATCAGGCTGCTCGCTGGACACCGCTTCGATCATGGTCTGACCGGTGATCGCCCGCCGAATTCGGCGGTTCCAAGATGAACGCCCAACCAAACCTGTACCGGACGCCGCGCGACCCTGGGGGCTTTCCCTTCGGCTACAACTGGAGGGCGACCGCAACCGGTTTTGCGCTCCTCGTCGCTTTCAACTTCCTCGCTACTCAGTTCATCGCCGCTCAATTTCGCTATCAACCGGCGCTTGGCAGCCCCCTTCTCCGTACGCGATCGGCAGCGATATACCAGCCCTTCGCATGGTGCATCTGGGGATACCGCAACTGTACAAGTCGGGATCAGCGGGTTCGGAAGCCGTTGTTTGAAGGCGAAATGATCGTTCTAGGTGGCTGCATTCTCGCAATGATCGGCTTCTTTGCAGCCGCTAACCGGCGCGCTCGCCGACTGTCCGAAAACGCGGAGGACCTGCACGGTTCGGCGCGGTGGGCGAAGTCCGATGATATTGAGGCTACCGGGCTGATGAATGCGAGCGGTGGCGTCTATGTCGGCGGCTGGTACGACGACTCCGCCCGCCGTCTCCAATATCTGCGGCACAACGGTCCGGAACACATTCTCGCCTTCGCCCCAACCCGATCCGGAAAGGGCGTGGGGCTTGTCATCCCCACGCTGCTTGCCTGGGACGAGAGTGCCGTGATTTACGACATCAAAGGTGAGAACTGGGCCAAGACAGCAGGATTCCGTTCGCGGCAAGGCCATTTGTGCTTCAAGTTTTCCCCTGTGGAGGACGGCACGTCCTCACGGTTCAATCCACTCGCCGAAGTCCGCCTCTTCACTCCGCGCGACGTTTCTGACGCTCAGAATATTGCCGGAATGATCATCCGGAGCGGCGAGGACAGCCCCATGGAACGGCATTGGGAGGACAGCGCCGCATCGCTGACCACCGGCATGATCTTACATGCGTGCTACACCGCCGCAGCAGAGGGACGAATCGCTTGCCTCGCCGATCTCTCTGGTCTTTTCACCCGGCCGGGCACTGAGTTCAGAGAGACGTTGAACGAGATGCTGAGCTACCCGCATGATCCGGAATTCAAGCATGGATGGCGGACACCCACCGGGCTGAAGACGACTACACACCCGGTGGTTTCGGAGAAGGCGCAGGAGATGCTCGACAAGGAGAGCAAGGAGTTGTCGGGCGTCCTCTCCACCGCGAAGACCGCGTTGGCTCTCTACAGCGATCCTCTCGTTGCCCGCAATACCGCAGCCAGCGATTTCACTATCAATGACCTGGTGAACGATGAACGACCGGTGTCTCTCTATCTGGTGGTTCCGCCATCGGACAAAATCCGGCTCCGAAGGTTGATCCGATTGATGTTCACGATGGTGGTCAATCGGCTTACCGAGCGCATGGCCTTCGAGGGGTCCGAGCAGAAGCGCAACAAGCACCGGCTCCTCTTTCTGATTGACGAGTTTCCAAGCCTGAATCGTATGGAGATCTTTGCGGATGCGCTGTCCTACATGGCCGGTTACGGGCTGAAGGCCTATCTGATCACTCAGGACATCCGCCAAGTCGTGGATGCATACGGACAGAACGAAAGCATCGTTTCGAATTGCCACGTCCGGATCGCCTTTGCGCCCAACCAGGTTGAAACGGCGGAACTTCTGTCGAAGATGACCGGCACGGCGACAGTCCAGAAGGCGAGCTTCAACTTCTCCGGCTCCCGATTTTCGCCAGTCATGTCGCACGTCAACGCCAGCGTCGATCATATCGAGCGACCGCTGATGACGCCGGACGAAATCATGCGGCTGAGACCGCCTAGGAAGCAAGGCAACGGAGACGCGGAGATCATCGTCGAGCCTGGCGACATGCTGATCTTCGTTTCCGGGCATTACCCCATTCTCGGGATGCAGATGTTGTACTTCAAGGACCCGGAATTGGCCAAGCGCGCGGCACTCGGTCCTCCTGCCGTCTTGCAGACCTTGGAGGCTGGCCAACGCTTATCACAAAAGCCGGCGGGCCACACCAGCAATATCATCAGTCGGCCTGAATTCGTTGATGAGGATGCCACCAGCGAGCTGGAGCGAGGTTTCATTGAGGAACTCCGGAGGTCCTAAAACATGCAAAAGAACCACATTGAACTCGCAGGATATCTGGCGGCACGGCCGGAACTACGATTCCTCCCCTCGGGGACGAAAGTCGCCAATGTTCGCATGGGAGAGACGTACCGCTTCGTCGGACAGGACGGCAAGCAGCAGGCGCACACCAACTGGCACAGCTTGGTTTTCTACAACGAAGTTGCGGAAGTCGCGATGACCTACGAGCAGGGCGAGAACATTTGGGTCGAAGGCACGATGCAACAGCGAAAGTTCACACCCGCCGATGGAAGCACGCGGACCGTGCACGAGATCCACGTTAAGAGTTGCCACATCGTGGCGGCAGCGCGGATTGAGCGCGAAACGGCGCCGACCAACGACGAATTGCAGGTATCCGGCGGAGCACAGAGGTCAGGAGCAAATCACCATGGCGACGAGTGGCCTGTTGGGCCGGCTTAGGAACACCAGTCCCAGAACAGCAAAGCTGATCGGCGCGACGGCGCTGTCCACGTGCCTCGGTACTTCTCTATTGATGGGAATGCTCGGTGTGAGGATCAACGCCTCGCCATCGCTGCCTCTCGGCCTATACGTCGAGACCTCAGACCAATCAGGCTTCGTAGAGTTCTGCCCGGCAGAACCGTTTGGCTCTTTCGCGGCAGTGCGAGGATACCGTTCAAAAGGAAACTGCCCGGACGGAGCGTCGCCCCTCATGAAGCCGGTGATCGCATGGGCCGGGGATCTCGTTGAGACCTCGAGTCGTGGTATCGCCGTGAACGGCGTACTGGTCCGGAACACAGCGCCGAGATGGCTGGATACGTTTGGAAGGACCATGACGCCATGGCCCTTCGGAGCGTACAACGTTGCTCCTGGCACGGTCTGGGTCGCGTCATCCTATAACGCCAAGAGCTTCGATAGCCGTTACTTCGGTCCGGTTGCGGTTTCCTCAATTCGCGCCCATCTGCGTCCACTTCTCGTCGAACCGTGAAACTCCAGCATCCACGCGCGCAGCTTTTGTCCGGGCTCATTTCGGCGGCAGTGGGTTTACTGCTGACGACCGCCAACCCGGTCGCGATCGCGATCACCGCTTTCATCCCCGCGCTTTGGATGGCTCAGCCGACCAGGCGCGGAACCTTCATTGGGGCATGCTGCTACTACGCCGGCGCTCTCTGGCCAGTCATCCCAGCCGTCAACGCCTTCCTTGCAGGCGGCCACTCCAGAGCTGGCACCTGGCACTCCGGCTCTCTCGGGGCGATGCTTTGGGCGGGTAGCGCGGTTACTCTCTCGCTGACTTGGCCGATCCTGTGGACTGCCGATCCACGGCAACTCTTCTGGCGCGCCCCGATTGCAGGGCTCTTGGTTGTGCTGCCGCCGCTGGGGCTGATTGGAGTCGCGTCCCCTTTGGCCGCTGCTGGATTTCTCTTTCCGGCGATGAAGTTCATCGGTCTGCTCGCGGTCCTGCTCGCTCCGGGCATGATAGTGTGTCACCCCCGAATAGGAACTGCCCTGCTGCTGGCAGCCGCCCTCGTGGCGAACCTCCTGTACCCGGGAGCACCAAAGCCGCCCGCCGATTGGCAGCCTATCAACACCGTTGGTGAGGATGAAGCAACTGACGATTACTGGACCACCTCGAAGACTCTCGATCGCGCCGAATCGTCAAACGCTCACGTCATCGTCCTTCCTGAAGGGGCATTGCCACAGTGGACCGAAAGTGCTGAATCCTTCTTCGAGCACCGGCTCAGCGCTTTGCGAGCCCGCCGGCAGATACTCCTCGCCGGAGCGTTGATGCCGGCCGATCCGCTGAACCCAATGGGTGAAGTTAACTTTGCGGAGCAACTGCAGGTTCTTCGAGGACCCGAGCCCTCGGGAGAGGTGCTCCCGGAATTCCATGGCGGGGCAACCGCAGACGTAGCCTATCGCAACGGCATTGTCGCCCTCGGAAGGGAATCCGCAGTCGTCCAGCAGCGAGTTCCCGTTCCGCTTGGAATGTGGAGGCCATTCACGGGCACCGGCGTCGCGCTGAACGTCGCAGGTGATGGCATACTGAGAGTCGCCGGACAGCGCGCCGCTGTCTTGATTTGCTACGAGCAACTCCTCGTTTGGCCAGCGGTGGTTTCTATGCTTCACCGGCCAACTCTCATGGTTGGGATTGCAAACGACCATTGGGTAAGGCACACGCCTATTCCGGAGTTGCAGCAAACGTATCTGCAATCGTGGTCCCGCCTCCTGCATTTGCCGCTCCTTTCCGCGTCAAACCGGTGAATAGAATCGCCTTTACACAGGACAGGACCAGATGCCGCATTTCCAGTCATGGCACCCGACACCACGCGCGGACGAGCTTGGCCGGAATCGTCGCTTTGCGCGGCTGCTCGGTGAACAACATCCTCGCCCTGCTCGTCAGCATTCGCGACGAGCGTCTCGACGGCCCCTATGTTTCGGACGAACATCTCCTCAAAGTTGCCCAAGACGCCGTGCGTTGGGCAGCGCAGAAGCAAGCCCTCAACGGGCCTACGTCGCGCTCTCCCAAGCACAGCGCACATTCCTGAATCACCACTGCCATCCGCGACGTGCCTGCGCCATCCGGAGAGGAGGATTCCTGCTGACTGTGAGATTTCAGGGCCCCCGGACCTTCGAAGTGTTTCCGGCCTGCCAGACGACGAACGTCGCGCCCCAAAACCAGATTGGCAGCCGCCGGAACAAAATGGTGACACCGTGGTTTCCTCGCAGATGGTGCGGCATTCCCGTCTGACTTCATGCTGGTCGCTGCAATGAACTCTCACCCGTGCAGATATCTACTGCTACCGGAGTGTGAAATCGGAATAGCGCTCTGCTCCGGGGAGAGACGGTTCGCACAGATCTGTCCGACGCTCGATTGCGAGCGGCGGCGAAGTTGTGTTTGCGGGCTGTCGCTGGATTTAACTACTGTGTGATCGGCAGCACCGTTGTGAGCGTATTGCTGGCGGTGTTGAACAAGAGCGCTACGACCGCTAGGTCGGAGCTGTAGCTCATGCCGGTGATCCTCATCGTGCCCACCTTGTTCGTGGTCTCGGGGTACTCGTTCGACGCAGTCATCAGCCACGCGGTGTGATTCTTTGCCCCCAAACTGACATTTGCGTGCGTGCTGATCGGCTTACCCGCCGGGTCGTCGAACTCGAAGGTCAATTTCAGTGCCACACTAGTCGTATTGGCTAGGGCGATGGCCGTGCCATGCACGCCGGTCGTGTTGTCGAAGGGGATGATGGTGACCGGCGTCGCCCCCGGTAGGGGGAGCAAACAGGCGGTTTGGATTCCACCCAACGGCACGACGGTCTCTGTCGCGGGAGCGGAGGCGCTGGCGCTGCGGCGGAAGGTCAACTGGCCGTTGACGGGGCCGGAGTCAGTCACAACGAGTTGGGCCCAGCCCCAAGGGGAGTTTGCAAGGCCGTCGTCAGCCAGTACGAAGGTGGTCGAGCCGTTGGCTGGAATAGTGAAATTGTGGGGTGATGGCGTGCTGACACCATCCAATGGCACCGTCGCCGCCGAGCCATCGTCATTGTAGAAATAGATGGTGGCGTTGGCCGGATTGGTGATGTCCTGATTCACGAAAGTGAATGTTGAGGTGTATCCGCCTCCGTATGTGAGGTGGGCAAGGTTACCCTGCGCGCGTACCAAGCCAACGCACGCAAAAAGAACCAATGGCAGAACGAGAGCTGCAGCACGTGACATAGGTTACTACTATAGGCAGATTCTCTCAGCAACGCCACGACGGCGGCTGTGCACGCTCGAAATCGACCCGCGCAGGGGCGCCACTTCCCCGAGAAAGCGAGTATACACCCACGCTGATCAGGTTTATGCTCGCGCCCGCGGAGACCACCCTATTCGGAGTGGTCTAGGATGCGAGTACAGTGTTCGCCAGCGGATTCGCGTGCAAAAGCAAGAGGCCTGCGGGGGAACCGATCGAGGTGAGATAGTAATTGCCTAACCGGACTTCTTCGTGAGACATTCATTGCCCTATCTGGGGATTGAGATCACATTAATTACCTACTTTTGGTTGCGTCTGTAGCGTTGGGGTTTCCGTTAGTCCAAGGGGCCAAGTACTACGTTTCCCCAGGCGGATCCGATGGCGCTGCTGGTACGTTCGATCAACCCTTCCTGACAATCCAGAAAGCCGGCAGCCTCGTGATGATGGCTGCAGACACAGGTAGCCAGGCGAGTAGCCGGACTGGTCGCGGTAGGGACGATAGTTGCCTATCGCCCCGCGCACAGACCCGTGCTGGCGCTACTCACGCACACGGTTCCTGCCTCGGATGCTTGGCGTTGAAGCGCCCGTCCGGACAAGGGTGCAGCCTTTTGCTTCTTATCCTTCCTGGCCGCTTCACGCACTCGCTCCAGCCCGTTTAGCCCGCATTCCCGGCTCTGCGTCCGGCCTGGGTTAGACTGTCGCGTGTTCTCCTTGGCCTGCGGCCTTCCCTCCACAACCTCCGCTGGCGTTTCCTCGCTTTTGTTCGGCTGCTTCGCTGGTACTATGCCGCAGTATGACTCCCCATCGCCGTGCATGAGGGACTTACCGCTCATCGCGTTCTCCCTCCGGCCTGCCCATTTGCGGCAGGCGGCCACGGGGCCTCCCGGTTCTCGCGCATGGAGTTTCTCTGCATGCTTGGGGTCTCCGACTCCCCGGGATCGCGGGGCGCTCGCTTCCATCGCGCCTCCTCAGCAGTGTTGCCTGCTGATAATCGGACACCATCGGCATCCCCTACCATTCTTTTCGAAGTTCAATACCCAGCCTACAGATACCACTGTCCAACGCTTCAAGTGCGGCCTCACGACCGCCCTCACATGGCTCGGGGCCGGAGCGGATTGCTACTCCTTCTCCGTACGACTCTTTCATTCGCTATTCCATGCCGGTTTATCCCGGCGCGATCCCGACAATACATCAAGACCGGTAGATGCGAGTTCGCGCTAATGCCTTGAAGCAGCGGGCACACAAAGTAACGCAGCAGCCTGACTCAACTGGGTCCGCTGGAACGAATTGCTAACCGCGTACTCCGACGATTTTCGGCTTCGACGCCGGAGAGAAGTTAACCAAGCCCGACCTCTAACGTAGTGGCCTCATCCGTGGTGCGTTCGATCCCGGAAGTCGCCGAAACAGACAAGAAGTTTCGGTTCTCGGACCTTACGGGATAGAGCAGTTGCAGCCCTATGTGGAGCGGAATCAGGCCTTCATTCCCACCTATGGGGAGCGCTACCGAAACGGGGAAAGGATCGCTTCCGACTTTGTCGAGTCGGCGGTCAATCAGGTTATAAGCAAGCGGATGGTAAAACGCCAACAGATGGGGTGGAGCCAGCTCGGCACCCATCTTCTGTTGCAAATCTGAACGCGCGTGCTCGACGAGGAATGGGAAAAGACGTTTCGGAGTTGGTATCCCGCATTTCGGCCGAAAATCCAAGCGGAGGTCAAAAATGCTGCCCGACTCCCCGGAATCTCCTGATCTCCTTGCTGCTCCCCGTATGCACCAATCAGCTACTTCTGAGGGAAGTGTACTTAGGAAGGAGCATCAGAACGTTGATGTGGTAACATAACTCACATTTCCTCGTTACTGCGGACTGGGATTTTCAAGTAATTCGGATGAGGTGGTTCGATGCATATCACGCGACTTGGTCGTGCTGCCATAGGCTTGTTTGGCTTAACCGTCAGCGCGCAGAGTGTGTCCCCGCCGGATCAGCAGTACATTCTCCACTTCTTGCCGCAGAGTGCCACCTACACGACATCCCTCAGCGTGGGTACCAGTTTCACGATGGAGACCTGGGTTTCCCTAGACGCCGCGTCTCCTTACGCGGTGGTTATGGGTGAGCCTAACGATCCCCGGGGCACCGATCCATACATGAACTACGTCATCGGCCTCGATCAGCTTGGGACCAGCTTTGCTTTCGTTCAGACCACTGGTCATGCCGGATCGTATCGTCAAGTAACGGCAACGTCAATTGCCCCGCTCCACACATGGACGCATGTAGCGGCAGTTCTTGACTCTGGCACGATGGAGCTATACATAAACGGCCATCTGGTCGCCTCGGGGCCGAGTCCAGGACCGCCGGCCGGAGTGGGCGTTCCCTTCGCACTGGGCGGAGCTATTCCGGATGGCACCAACCTATGCTGCTCATACAACGGCGCACTCCGGCAGGCGCGCGTTTGGTCTCGGGCGCTCTCTGCGTCAGAGATACAGACCTACTCGGCACAGACGCTCGTTGGCAGCGAGCCAGGGCTGCTCGCCGACTGGCCGTTGGATGAAGGATCTGGGTCTCCCAGCGATGCGGGGCCTCAGCATTTGACGCTTACGCTGGCTGGGTCGGTAGAGTGGGCGCACACGGCTTTATATGACGGGGGGCCCTACTGGGACATCCACACGTTCCAGACTCCAGATCCAGGCTACGGTACGGGCACTGTTGTGGACATGGACGGAAATGGCCTGACGGCCGTGACTGCCTATCAACATGACGTCACGATTCCAGGTGGGGCCAAGGCATTTCGGTGGGGACCGGGCGGATTTGCGGATGTCACGTCCACTGTATTGACCAATCCAGAAATCAGCGTCTTGTCACCGCGCGACTGGACCGTCGCGGATTTTAACGGTGACGGGAAACTCGACGTGTTTCTGGCCTCTCACGGGCTGGACCAAGCTCCTTACCCGGGAGGACAGAGCCACCTTTTCGTCCAGTCCGCGGACGGCAAACTGGGGGATGAAACCAGCAGCCGGCTCCCAGAGATCAGTAACTTCACCCACACAGTTGCCGCGGCTGACATCGATGGAGACGGGGACATCGATTTGTATCTTGGAAACATTCACGGTGGAACCACAGGGCCACAACTGTACATCAACGATGGCTCCGGACACTTCACGCCCCGGACAACCGGGCTGCCCGACTTCGTGGTGAACCGGAACCCTGCCTTTACGAGCGCCCGTTTTGTGGACGTCAACAATCACGGTTCTCCCGACCTTGTTCTCGGGAGTGATCAATCCAGCGATACCAACGTCTTGTTGCTCAACGACGGTTGTGGGAACTTCTCTGCCGCTCCAAATCCCCTACCCGCCAAGTACGGTGGTCGCGGATGGATCACGATTGCGATTGCTCCCGCGGACTACAACGGAGATGGCTTTACAGACCTGATCCTCGTGATGACGGACAACTACCAAGGCCACAATGCCCTTCAACTGCTCCTAAACAACGGCGACGGTACTTTTCGAGATGCGAGTTCCCAGATTCCTCAGAGCTGGACCGTTGTGCCCGCAACGAGCGGGCTGTTGAACGGATCGTGGATTCAGTGGGTGGTGCCTTGCGACATTAACGGCGATGGCTGGATTGATTTTGTTACATCCGGCGGGAACGGCCTGGGCCAGCGCCTCTTCATCAATACGGGTCACGGCCGGTTCGTGGATGCAACTGAAACGCTTCCGGCCACAGGATTCAACGCGCAGGTTCTCGCAGGTGATTTCGACGGCGACGGGAAGGTCGATCTGTTCTTCGATCTAGGTTCGGGAAACTATGTATTTGCGAGAAACTTGAAGCCGATTTTACCGGCGCAGACAACTGGGCCGGGCCTGCCAAAACCAGCGTTCACGGCCGCAGATGTTACCAACGCGGCGAGTTCGCTCTCTGGAAGCATCGCACCAGGGGAACTGGTCACGGTTACGGGTGCAAATTTGGGGCCAAAACCTCCCAGGTTGTCTTACCAAAGCGACCCGACCCATATTAGCAAGTCCATTTCGGGCACTCGTCTGCTTTTCAACGGCGTGCCTGCGCCGTTGATTGTCACGAGTGCAGGCTATCTTGACGGCATAGTTCCTTACTCCGTCTCTGGCAGCAGCAATACGGTGATGGTGCAGGTCGAATTCAATCTGATGAAATCAGACCCAATACAGATACCAGTGGCTGCTACGGCACCGGGGCTATTCATGCAGCGACCGTCGGACGCTGGAGTGATTCTGAACCAGCACGGATCTCTGAACACTCCGCTCAGCCCTGCGCCGATAGATTCGATTATTGTTCTCTTCGGGACTGGAGAAGGACAGACGTCGCCGCCGGGCGTAGATGGGCTGCTCCCTACGGTAGCGCTCCCGACGCCGAGCGCCGCCGTAACCGTCACTATTGGTGGGCTTCCGGCCAAAGTTGAATACGTTGGTGCGGCCCCGCTCAGTGCGCCCGGCGTTTTTGAGATCAAAGTGGACGTGCCGGTCGGTGTCACCCCTGGCGATGCAGTCCCCGTTGTGGTCAAGATTGGTGGTTCGATCAGCCAATCGAGCTACACAATGAGCGTTCGCTAATTTGAAGTTCGGCGACTAGTTCTCCGACCGCTTGAATTGGCTCTTCTTTTAGCCGAACTTCCCGCGGGCATCCTCTTTGGGGGACGCCCCAATCCGGCTAATGAGGGACACCCAGAATCCGGCCAACGAGGCCAGCCCCGATTGGGCACTCGCGGCGTCAGTTCCGGAGTCTGTGAGCTGCTTAAGGAAGATGAACATTTCCAACTCGGGGACTTTGTCCCCAAACCCCTGGGATTTAATGCATTACGGCCAGAATGACTGCTCCAGCCAGGCCTGAAAGCGGAGGTGGTCGACGGACCGATTGCGAAGCACCAGTTCCGATGGAAACGGGGGCTTCTCGTTGGCCGGATTTCAGGTGCCCCCCGGTTCCCGGAGTTTCGGCCGGCCTCACTTCCAATGCTCCCGGTCCAATGACCGGTACTGCACCGCTTCGGCGATGTGTTTGGCCTGAATCTGTTCGCTCCCGCCCAGGTCGGCTATGGTGCGGGAGACCTTTTAAAATTCGTTCCTGCGCTAAGATTGCCCGGCCAGCCGATCCGCGGGTCGCGGCGCAACCGGGGAGTGGTCATACCGGAGCATTAGTGCCTAAGTTAAGGTATGCCCGGCCGCCGCTCTTCTTTTCCTCGGTCCTTTCGTGCAGGAATAACTTGCTCAATCATCCGCGCCGAGTGATGGATCGTGGTGCAGGAACAAACCTGATCGCACCAAGAACTACATCACATGCCCACTTACAGCATCGGCAGCGACAACAACCCGGCAGTGCACCCCGTCAAGGACGCCGCCATCAAGGAAGCTGGCGCCGCTGGAGCAGCATTTGCGACGGAGGCGGAACCAGCGAGGCCACAGCCTTGTGGTCAGCCAGCCGCCTGGTAGACGTCTGGAACGGATTTGCCTGCGCGCCGCCCTTCGCGGAACTGAAGGAGGTCAAACGCTTCACGGATCGCAAGAGCGCGGTGACGAGGATCTGGAACGCCGCCCAGCGCCTGGGCCAGGCGCTAGAGGAAGCGATGAAGATCGCAGAGCAGGACATGCTTCGTGCGCAGCAGGAGGTGCTCAGCGCCACGAAGGCCAGGAATCCGGCCAAGGTCGCGCACACAGCCATAGCTTCGGCAATCTCCTGAATGCGGCCGAGCAGATCCGCGAATTGCGGTGGTTCCTTCCGATGCAATTTGAGCGATTCGAAGGCACTACTCAGCATTGCGAATTCCCACTGCAGACTGTTTCCGCATCCCATCCCTCAGCCGAATCCAATTTCAAATACACCGGGTTTCGCGAGATCCAACGATAACCCCACGCGCCCGCCAATAACGCCGTACGACTCACTCCCGCTCTGCCGTGCCGGCACCAGCTCCACGGCCGCAGGTGCTGCGCCAGGCGCAAAGCCGCCCGTCTCGCCCCCGCTCTGGCCGTTGCGCTTGAGCGGGAGTTAGCCGTCCGGCAGCCGTCCCTGCGAGGAATCGCGCCCTCTCCTGCGGTGAGAGGGAACGCGATTCCCCGCCCACGGGACGGCCAACATGTCACAGTTTCAACTCGCTTTCGACTTCTCGGCTCCGGCGGAGCCCGTCCTTCTCGGGCTCGACGCCGAGACCATTGAAGCACTCGCGAACGACTCGCTCCCCGAGATCTCCATCCCGGAGATCATTGCCGGGAGCACCGAACCCGAACAACAACCAATCTCAGAGAAGCCCAAGTGCCAAATCCTCGTGGTGCCCGAGCGCGAAGCCCCCAAAGGCTTCAACCGCGATTACCGCATCACGGATGCCGACGAGATCGGTGCAGGCGGACTCAAGGCCAAGTTCGAGAACAACCTCGCCGCGATTCGGCTGCTCAAACAACTCGAGCAGGAGAACCGGATCGAAGCGACTCCGGAAGAGAAGCGCACTCTCGTTCGCTACTGTGGCTGGGGCGCCCTTGCGCAGAAGGCCTTCAGCTACAACTACGAGTTCTACGATCTTCAGCGCGAACTCCAAGAATTGCTAACCGAAGAAGAGCACACCCAGGCTAGCGCCTCCACTGTCAACGCTCACTACACCAGTCCGATGGTGATCAACGCGATCTGGCGCGCCGCAAGGCGGCTCGGCATCCAGGCTCAGTCCCGCATTCTCGAACCTGCGGCCGGCATTGGTCACTTTCTCGGTCTGCAACCCGAGGAGATCAAATCCAATGCCCGCGTTGCCGTCGAGATCGATGCCACTTCCGCTGCGATTCTCGGACTCCTCTATCCCGACACGACCGTTCGCGCATGCGGCTTCCAGCAGCCAGGGCTCCCGCTGAATTTCTTCGACCTCGCTATCTCGAACGTTCCCTTCGGCAAGTACGGCGTCCACGACATTCAGTTCAAGTCCAAGCCGCGCCTCTGCAGCGCCATCCACGATTACTTCTTCGCTAAAGCCCTCGCCCACATCCGCCCCGGTGGACTCCTGGCCTTTATCACCTCGCGCTACACCCTCGACAAGAAAGACGAGTACCTCCGCCGTCACCTCGACGAACACGCGGTCTTTCTCAGTGCCATTCGGCTTCCCGGCGGCAAGGGCGGCGCATTCGCGCAGAACGCCGGCACGGAAGTCACCACCGACATCATCTTCCTGCGCAAACGGATGGAAGACGAAACCGGCGCCGTTTCGCCCGCCTGGCTCGAAACCCGCGAAACCAGCGTACCGAACGAAGACAACCTCTTCCAAGACGCGGCCATCAACCAGTACTTCCTCGACAATCCACACATGGTCCTCGGCCAGCTCACCCTCGCCGGCTCCATGTACCGCGAAAACGAACTCACCGTCCTCGGACACCTCACCGATGAGTTGCTGGACTCGGCCATTCAGAACCTGCCCGAAAACGTCATCCGCTACGGCGCTTCGATCCGCGAAACCGAACCCGAGCGGGTGCTAAGGCTCGCGGACAGCACGCATCAGATCAAGAACAACGCCTTCGACATCGTCGACGGTTTCACCGTTGTTCGCAACGGCGACGTGCTCACGCGGCCCGATTTCTCTCCCGTCTCCCGCCAGCGCATCCACAAGTTCATCCAACTGCGCGACACCCTGCGCGGGCTCTACAACGCGCAGCTTCAGGATCTCTACGAAGGAATCATCGCCGATAAGCGGGCACGCCTCAACAGCCAATACGAAATGTTCCTCGCCGCCTTCGGCCCGTTGCATGCCCCAGCCAACGTCAAACTTCTCTCGAACGATCCAGACTTCCCAGTCGTCCTCGCCATCGAGGATTACAACCCATCCACGCACCAACCCACAAAGCGCCCCGTCTTCTTCCAGCGCACCATCTCTTCCTACACACCTCCGGCAATTGCAGCCAGCGCCAGCGACGCGCTCTCGGTTTCTCTGCGCGAGAAAGGACGCATCGACTGGGCGCGCATTGCCGAATTGCGCCCGGAGTCCACGCTGCAGGAGATCATTCGGGAACTCGACGGCCTGATCTATCACAACCCCGAATCCAACCGCTACGAAACCGCCGACGAGTACCTTTCCGGCGACGTCAAAGCAAAGCTCCGCGCCGCCGAGACGGCGGCCACGCTCGATCACACCTATCAGAGGAACGTCACCGCGCTCACCGCAGTCCAGCCCAAGGATCTGACGCCAAGCCAGATTTCCGCCCGCATCGGTTCGCCCTGGATCCCAACCGACATCATCGAGTCCTTCATCCACGAAATCATTCTTGAGAACGCTACGCTCTACGGGCCGAATCTCTCCGTCATCTTCGCCCCCCAAGTCGGGCAATGGTCGGTCACCGTCTCCGACACCGTACGCACATACGCCACCAACTCAACCAAATGGGCGGCCTTCCATCTCACCGGCACAACCCTTGTCGAGATGGCTCTGAACCTGCGCCAGCCCAGGATCTACCAGGAGTTCGCCGATGGCACGCGGCGCCTGGATGTCAACGCGACCAACCGCGCCATGGACGTGCAGCAATCCATCAAGGACGCCTTCACAAGCTGGCTCTGGCAGGACGTCCCACGCGCAGAACGCCTCTGCCAGATCTACAACGACAATTACAACTGCCTCCGGCTCCGCGAGTACGACGGGTCTCACCTCACTTTTCCCGGCATCAATCCCTCGGTCCTGCGCACGGGCGACCTCGATCCACATCAGAAGAACGCCGTGTGGCGCATCCTCCAAACCGGCACAACACTGCTTGCCCACGCGGTCGGCGCGGGAAAGACGTACGAGATGATTGCCGCCGGAATGGAAATGAAGCGCATGGGCCTTGTCCGGAAGCCGCTCTATGTGGTTCCCAATCACCTCGTCCAGCAGTGGGGTAATGAATTCCTGGCCCTGTACCCGGCTGCCAACATCCTGATCGCTGGCAAGGAGACCTTTGCCAAAGGCAAACGCCAGATCACCGCATCCCTCATCGCCAGTGGCGATTACGATGCCATCATCCTGTCGCACAAGAGCTTTGAATACCTCCCGGTCTCCGACGCGACTTACAAGGCCTTCATCGAGCATGAAACCGCGGCCATCCGCGAGGAACTCGATCGGCTCAAGTTCAGCCTTCCCAACATCAGGACCAAATCCCGCCGCAAGAACCTCGCCGTCAAACAACTCGAAGCAGCGCTCAGGCGCCTGGAGAAGCAGCTCGAAGACCGCATGGCGATGAAGCGCGACGACTCCATCCGCTTCGAGGAACTGGGCATCGACTTCATCTTTGTCGACGAAGCCCACATGTACAAGAATCTGCAATTCACAACCAAGATGAGCCGAGTCGCCAGCCTGTCCAACAGCGCCAGCAATCGCGCGCTCGACATGTTCCTCAAGACCCAATACCTGGCCAAGCGCCATAACAATCGCGGTATCGTCTTCGCCACCGCGACGCCCGTCTCCAACTCCATGGCGGAGTTGTGGACCCTGATGCGCTACCTCTGCATGCACAAGCTCAAAGCCCTCGACCTCGCCAACTTCGACAACTGGGCGCAGCAATACGGAGAGATCTGCCGCGTGGTCGAACTCAAGCCCGAGGGCGGCGGATTCCGCGCCAACAACCGCTTTATCAAGTTCGTCAACCTCCCCGAACTTCTGAAGCAGTTCCGCGACATCGCTGATGTCAGGCTCCCGCAAGACCTGAAGATTCCCGTCCCCTCGATCCACACCGGCGCGCTCGAAATTCTCACCATCCCGCCGAGCGCTGCTCTCAAGGAGTTCGTAGCGTCGCTCGGCGAACGCGCCGAAAAGATCCGCAGCGGCCAAGTCGACTCGTGCGTCGACAACATGCTGCGTGTCACCCATCACGGTCGCATCGCCGCCCTCGATATGAGACTCATCGACGCCACTCTGCCCGACGACCCGGCCAGCAAGGTCAACGCTGCCGTCGAGAACATCTTCCAGATCTGGGACAGCACTCGCGACACCCGCAAAACCCAGGTCGTGTTCCTCGATCTGTCGATCCCGCACCACACACCCGCGCCTGGCGCTGACACCGAAGACGACCACACGCCGGCGATAGCCACTGAAGATGATGGCCCCGAAGCCCCTCTCACCTGCAGCATCTATGAGGACATCCGCAGCAAGCTCATCCGGCGTGGCGTTCCCGCCGGCGAAATCCGCTTCATCCACGAGGCCAAAACCGACGCCGACAAGATCGCGCTGTTCGGGCAAATGAACCGCGGC
>Ga0181528_10000314_pt1 | contig 38856 bp, 31 predicted proteins | sample PEATcosm2014_Bin_47_FD_119742 | JGI IMG/M metagenome (GOLD analysis project Ga0181528, IMG submission 119742) | Peatland microbial communities from MTU Mesocosm Facility, Houghton, MI, USA - PEATcosm2014_Bin10_10_metaG | ecosystem: Environmental > Terrestrial > Soil > Wetlands > Peat | place...
CTTGCATCCTTATCCGAATGTTCGCTTCGACGCTCGTATCCAAGGGAAGAGCCGTATGCGGTAATTCCGCTCGTACGGATCCGTGCGGGGGGCGGTCAGCGATGGCCGTCCCTACCGCGACAGGAGGAAAAAACGGGCAGCCTTGCCCGTATCACCCTCCTGTCCAGCCATCTTAAGGGGTGCTGTCAAGCCTTTTCGCGGGTTGCTCAGCAGACACGGATGCTGATTAAGCGGAGCCTGTGTGCGAAATCACCGCCAGTACAGAAGCCGCGAAGGTCACCGAGCGGCCCGTTGTGTACTGAGCGGGTTGGCCACTCTCTTACGTTCTCTGTGCTGGCGGTGTGGGAGCGCAGCCCATTTCATCATTGGGGATGAGCGGTCCGCCGGTCATGGAGCGATCTGTCGCGGCGCGAACCGGGACGGCCTGCAACAGGCGCAGGCCGTTTCCCGTTGCGCGTCGAACCGCGTGCAATGCCCCGCCGCGATGCCGCAGAATTCTTCGGATAACTTCCAAAACTTGTTCGGTTTCCAGCACGGCGGCGCCAGTTTGCCCTTATACTGACCGAACCCGGGACCGCGCCTGGTCTGCGCCATGTCCGCATGGACTTGTCATGGGACCGCGGGAAGAAGGGCGAGACCCTCGCCGCCAGTGTGGGTCGCCCGCAAAAGGAGGCCGTCATGACCGGACTGCATGCGCTGTGGCTACCCATACTCCTGTCGGCGGTGTTCGTGTTCCTCGCGAGTTCCGTCATCCATATGGCGTCTCCCTGGCATAAGGGCGACTACCCAAAGATCCCAAATGAAGACAAAGTGATGGACGCACTCCGGCCGCTGGCCATCCCACCCGGCGACTACATGGTGCCCCGCCCTTCGAGCCGGGAGGAAGTGCGCTCGCCGGAGTTTGCCGCGAAGTTGCGGCAAGGCCCGGTGATGATGCTCACGGTGCTGCCCAACGGCCCGTTTTCCATGGGGCGGAATCTGGGCCTCTGGTTCGCCTATTGCGTCGTGGTCGAGATTTTCGCCGCCTACATCGCGGGGCGCGCGCTGAGCATGGGCGCGCCGTACCTGCACGCCTTCCGCTTCGCCGGCGCCACGGCGTTCGTTGGATACTCACTCGCGCTCTGGCAGATGTCGATCTGGTACCGCCGGGCTTGGAGTACGACGATCAAAGCGACGGTGGACGGACTGATCTACGCGCTGCTCACGGGCGGGGTGTTTGGTTGGCTGTGGCCCCGCTAGGGCGGGGCCGGGGGTTGGCTTTGGCCCCGGTAGGAGGGAGCGCGCGGGTGATCCGGCGTTCCAGCAAGCAGGGATCAAGGGGGAACTTCCCATGTCCGACGTCACCGTTACCAACTGGTTTGGCGACATCGTTTCGCACCCGCAGGTTGTCGTGGATGCCAACTCGGTCCAGGACATCATCCACGTCCTGACGAATCCCCGTCAATATCCATCCCCGGTCCGCGCCGTCGGCTCCAACCATTCGACGACGGCCTGCGGCACCGCGGAAGGCGGAACCGTGATCCGGATGAAGATGAACCGGATCCTGAGCGTCAGCGCCGATTCGCTGACCGTCGAAGCCGGCGCCATCCACATCGACATGGCGCAGGCGCTCGCCGCACAGAACCTGCAGTTCTACGTGAACACCGAGATCGGCAACTTGACTGCCGGCAGCGCGGCCTGCTGCGGGACGAAGGATTCGTCTTTCCCGGGCGAATACGGACAGGTCGGGTCGTACGTCACCGGCGTCAAGCTGGTGCTGCCCTCCGGGGACCTGCTGGAAGTGACCGACGCGCAGCCGGAGCTGATGCAACTGGTCCGCTCAAGTTACGGCGCCTTCGGCATCGTCTACGAAGTGACCTACCGCATCCGCGCGCTGCTGCCGCTCGCCGTCCACCATAAGACGTTTCATCTCGCGGACTTCGTCCAGCAGTTGCCGGACCTGAAGGCGCTGGACTACGCGATGATGTATTACATTTTCCCCTTCGACGATCTCATCACGGTCGAGTTCCGCCGGTACAATCCGGGCGCTTCGGGCGAGCCGAACAAGATCATCTGGCCCCTGCGCAACTATATCTGGGGCACATCGGGTCCCAAGTTCGCGCACGACATGGAACAGACCATAGCCGATCCCAAGATCCGCTACGGCATCATCGACGCCTTCAATGCGATCTGGCGCTTCAAGCTGGAGAACATCATCACCAGCGACAACACCGTGGCGGCCGACGAGATCATTCGCTATCCCGACGCCGCCAACGACAGCCGCTATACCTTCAGCCTGTACGCCTTTCCGGAAGACGAATTCCCCTCGGTTCTGAGCGATTTCTTCAAATTCAGCCACGACTATTACGCGCAGAAGGGATATCGCTCGAACCTGCTGGACGTCGGATACCGGATCGCTCAGGACCGGCAATCGCTGTTGTCCTACTCCTGGGATGGACCGGTCATGACGCTGGATCCGGTCTCGACCGGCAATCCCGGCTGGGACGAGTTCATCGTCGCGTACAATCAGTTCTGCGCCGATCGAAACGGCAAGCCGGTGTTCAACCAGACAGCCGCGCTGACGCCGGAACTGGCCAAGCAGGCTTACGGCGGCAAGCTCGCAACGCTCGAGCAGTCGAGGAAACGGTACGATCCATCGGGGCGGCTGCTGAACGATTATTTTCGAGGCATGTTGAGTTGAGAATGAGCTGGCGCAAGCGCTCGCGAGCCTGCGTCAACGGCACGCGCTCGATCACGGCCGATACCGCTCTGCGACTGGGAACGTACTTCCGCGTCTCACCGGAGACGTGGCTCGGACCGCAAATCGACTACGATCTGCGTCTCATCCGGCAGCGTGATGGTGAGCAGATCATTCGTAGTATTCGCACCCGGCCCGCCGCCTGACGGGAGCAGAGCAGCGCGCTGGACACTAAACCCGAAGCCTCTGCTTGCGGGCACTGGAGCGTCGCCCTGCACGACGTCTTCTGCATACTGCGCTGGGAGCACCGCTGCCAGCACAGAGCCGCGAACGTAAGAGAGCGGCAGACCGTTGCATTGCGTAAAGGGCCGCTCTTTGACATTCGCGGCTCTGTGCAGGCGATGTGGGAATGCGCGCAGGCTACGGTTCATAGAAACTGTGAAAGAGCGCCGGCCCTGCTATTCGAAGGCGATGTTGTCGATGACCACAACTCCTTCTTTCGAACGGTCGAAGCGGAAGCGGATTTCGCGAATCTGAGGTGATGTCAGCGGCGGGAAGTTCTTCAGCGGGACGGCGTAGCGCTGCAGCACGGCCTCCGCGTCTTTGTCGTCGCGCCCGAAGCCAAGCTTGTTGAACTTCACATATTCGATGTGGAACGGCTTGTAGATAGGCCCGATGGCGGAGAGCGCGAGACGCGCGGTTTTCCCGTCCGCGGTGACGAGTTCGATGGTGAAATCGAGCGGCGCTTTGCGCTTCTTGTCAGCGTCCTTTTTCTCGTTCTTCTTCGCGTCTTTTTTCGCGTCCTTCTTGGCGTCCTTCGACTTTGAGTCTTTTGAGCCGTCCTTTTTATCCTTGTCTTTGTCCGCGTCGGGATCGGGTGGATTCTCGTTGGTATCGGCCAATTCAAAAGACAGCGTCGAAGCCGGCGTCAGCGTCTTGGAGAAGTCCTCCGGCAACGTCACGGTGTAGGTTGCCGCAGGCTCGCGCCAACCGAGGACGACACTGTTGTCGCCGCGATCGCCCCAGCGCATTTCCGTGCGCTGCTCTTTCCAGACGGCCAGTTTCTCGCCGTGGATGCGGGCTCCGGCGAGCGTCGCGGTCTCGACGTCGAAGTCCTCATCGTACCCGGCGACGATCTTGCGCTTCGCGTCGGCGTAGCGGTTCACATAGGTCGTGTCGGGCAGCCAGGAAGCGCCCGCGCGGTAATCGCGGAAGAGCTGGCGGTACTCGTCGCGGCCCTTCAGCGTCACTTCCAGGAAGGCCGAGAAGTAGACCTTCGCAATCTGGCGCTGCTGGTCTCCGGTAAGGAGCGGTTTCTTGTTGAGGAACCAGCCGCCGGGCGGCCCGTTGTCGTCGTCGCCCCACACGGTATTGAACTGCCCATGGTTGGCGCGGTAGATCCAAAGCTCGGCCTTGAAGCCGGGGAACGAGTCGCTGAAGCTGGTGCGGTTGAACTGGCGGCTGCCGTCGAACGCGCTGACGTCGCCGTCGTACCCGCCCTGAATCGTGAAGTAGTTCACGTCCTTGAGTGGCCGGTTCACTCCGGCGGGCTTGTACTGGCCGTCGGCCGGGGCGATAGCGATCACGGAGCGGATGTTGAAGTTGTAGTCGAACTTTTGCGTCGCATCTCCAGGAAAAGCGGGCAGATGGTTGAACGCCGCGGCGGTGGCCGCGGCCTCGCCGCCGCGCGAGTGGCCCATCAGCGCGATGCGGTCGAGGTCCACCTTGCCTTCAAAGGGATTGCCCTTCGCCGAGTTCCACTCGCGGAAGAGCTTCAAGTGTTCGAGCAGGAGCCAGCCGCGCGCCGCCGTCTCTTTCTGGTCGAGGCCATTGGTCCAACTGCTGTTGATGAAGTTCTCGTCAATGGAAGCGAGGATGTAGCCGCGACTGGCCAAAAGTTTTCCCAGGTACTCGTAGCCTGGATCGGAGAACTCCTGAGCGAGATGGTTGCCGTGGACGATCAGCACCAGCGGGAACGGCCCCGCGCCGTCGGGGTACCAGACGCGGGCGTTGAGCGGCAGTTTCTTGCTGTCGAAGCCCCAGTACCACTGGTAGAGTTTGGCATGCCAGCCCTCGGGGCCCTTGAAGACTTTCGACGCGTCGATGGAGCGCGAGATGAGGGAAACGCCCGAGCCCTTGGCCTTGTGCCCGAACTCCGGGCGGCGCCAGTCCGTGCCGGGGCCATAGGTCATCGCGATGACCTGGTACGGGCCGGCCAGCGAGGGATCGGGCAAAGTGAGCGCGGCTACCTTGGGCTGCTTCGATAGCGGCGCGTCGGCCATGTCTTTTTCGAGCCCGCGCCAGGTGAGCAGCCAGATCGTCGTGCCCGCGAAGGCGAGTACAAGAACAAGGAGAACGAGCGTCACAACCTGTCGCTGGCGGGCCATTCGCGGGAAGCCGCCAAACATAAGCGACGCCAAAACGGACGCCAGCGTGGCGGCCGCGACAGCCAGTATGATGCCCGACCAAGGCGAATTCGGCCACATGAATCCGACCAGACCCGCGGCTGCGATCAACAGCGACGATTGGAAAGGCGGCAGCTTGCGGAGCAACCTGAAAGCCAGCGACAAGAGCCCGGCCGAGAGGAGCAGGACTATGGCGGCTATGACGATACAGATCAGCGCGTCAACCCATGGCCCGAAGCCAAAGCGGATCTCTGCGCCTACGAACGCCGCCCACGCAAGCGTGAGCAGCGTGGCGCCGAGCATGGAGGCGCGGCGGACCTCCGGGCCGGGCCGGATCAGGGTCCACTGTCCCTTGCTCCACGACCATGCTTTCTGCGAGAAAGACTTCACGCTTGGCCAGAGGCGGGCGAGCCGTTCACGAACCTGCGCGATCTGCATGCTGATGAGAATACGGCCGAAGGGTGCGGAGTGTTCCTGTTTGTTTACACGTTTTTGTGGACGTCGCGTCGATGGGGGAGAAAGCGGCTCAGGACGCGTCAATGAAATACTGACAGGTTTTGCGCCAGACGGAGCCGATCTGGAGATCGGCGGTCCCAGGACAAGGTGGGCTCACGGTCGCGGCTCCGGCTGTGAAGTGTCTCCCGGACGCGCAAGAACGCGGCCCAGCCAGAGCAGAGACGCAGTGAATAGCGCATCCGCAGCCACAAAGCGAATCGCCGCCAGCACGCCTTCGAGCGTTGCGGACTCGAAGGAGATCACCCACCAGATGATCTGCCACGGCAGCCAGAGCCCCAGCAATGCCCACAGCACGACGGTCGTGTAGCCCGGGGCCGTTAGCAATGCACCCCAGGCGATGCCCCGGAAGATCAGCCACAACGCGGCGGCGGGCAGCGCGATGAGGACCAGCCCGGTCGCCGCCACCACAGCCAACTGCCACGGCCGGGCCAGCGGCAAGGCCGCCCAGTTGTAAACGGAGATCAGCCACGCGGGCGTGAACACGATCAGCGCCAGCCAGAGCAGCTTCCGCTCCCAGATGCCGCCCAAACCCGTGCGCCAGAGCCGGAGCAGCTCGCCGAGACGCTCCGCTGGCTCATGCCGCCTGGGCAGGTCTGTCTGCCGCACCGGCTCCGGCCGTTGTCCTGCGCTCATGGCTCAACCACCTCCAACGTCACTTGCTCGGTCGCCCGGAACCGCCCCGGCTGGTACATCGCCTCGACGCGCGCCGCGCCCAGCCGATAGACACCGGGGTTCGTGAAGCGGATCAGTGCGCTGTAAATCGCCGGTCCGTCCGGCAAGCCCCAAGGGAACCACAACGCGTGGCTGTCCCGGAGTTCGCGCCGCGACCAGCTTAGCTTCCACCAGGGCGGCTGCGGAACGATGTCGTAAACCTCATCGCGCGCCACCGGCTCCGCGCCCGCGGGCAGCGGCGAATCGATCAGCATGTATCGCTGGTCGCGCAGGGCCGACACGGTCAGGCGCAGCATGACCAGCTCGCCGACGTGCACCGGCCCTTGCAAGGGAACCAGGCTGTGAACAATCCGCCCCTCGGCCTGACGGGGCGCGAGCCGGTAGATGTCGCGTGAAATTTCGAAGCCGCTGCCGGTCGGCGGCATCTCCAGGTGGTCGCCCGCCAGGCGCGCCGTGCCGTCCAGCGAGACGTACGCGGTGCCTGCTCCCTCTTTGCGCACCTCGATCGCCAGGCCGGCCGGCACTTCGATCTGAGGCGGCGGCGCGAAGACATCGGCGGACGAGAACGACTTCTCGAAGACCTTGCGGCCGCCAGCGAGAGCCGTGACCTTGAAGGCGGGCTGCAGTTCCTTCGACACGCGCAGGTACTCGGTCAATCCATACAGTGCAAACGCGGTTCGCTTGGTCGTGTTCCAGGCGGGACCGGCGTCGCGGCTGCCGGCAAGCCAGCGTGCGGCTTCGGGCAACAACGGGTCGGACGGATTCTGCTGCGCGAGGAACCGCAGCGCGAAGGCGGTCGCCTCGACACCCGCGTCGTGCGACCACGGTTCGAAGAGATCGTGATCCGCGCTCCAGGAAGCACCGCGATGATCCTTGTGAACCAAGCTCTGCAATAGCCCGGCGACTTCGACCGCACGAGTGTCCTTGCGTTGCACCAGGACAGATCCGAGCAGCGCCAGCCCTTGCGGCGAGAGCTTGCGCCGCTCGTCCCACAACTGTTCGAGCAGCGGCTTCGGCAACGTGCCCGCTTGAGAAATCGCATGAATCTCCCAGGCCAGCAGATCGGGCTCAATCTCGCCGTCCTGCTGGATCCACTGCGCCAGCAATTCCGCACCGCGCGTTGCCGGATAAGGCGTCTGCTCTCCGCGCAAATGCGCCTCCAGAGAGAGGCCCCACACCGCATACGCCGTCAGGAACGGGTCGGTCGGGTCGCCGCGCCAGAAGCCCCAGCCGCCCTTTTCATTCTGGAAATCCATCAGGCGCTTGACGCCCGCTCGGATCATTTTGTCCAGCGCCGCGTCGTCCACGCCGGCCGCGCCCAGATCCTTCATCGCGGCGCGCACCACCAGATTCGGCAGGAAGCTGGAGAGTGTCTGCTCCGTGCAGCCGTATGGATAACTGGTCAGGAACTCCAACGAGCCGAGCATCTCCGCGGCCAGCGACGGAGCGACGCTGAGCATGGTGTGCAGGCTCTCGGGTCGCACGGAAGCGGGCACCGTAAGCGCAAGCGTGCGGGCCTCGCTCTTGCCGGAGAGCGCGGCGGAGACGCCCGAGTGCCACGGCAATCCCCACGGCTCCACGGGGAACGCGAGTTCCAGCCCGTCGCTCTCGTCCTGCGCCTCGGCGTTGCCGGTCAGCCGGATCTCGTTGTTGGCCTTCGCCCTCAGCTTCCATTCGAAGCGGGCCTCGCCATTGGGCTGGACATCGAAGACGGCCGGCGGAGTTGCTTCCACATCAGCGCCCGACGCGCGCAGCGTCAGCGTCACGTGCTGAGCTTTGTTCAAGTAATTGCGCACAAGCACCGGCACGCTCACCTGGTCGCCTTCGACCGCGAAGCGCGGCGTCGCGAAGGAGAGTACAAGGCGCTTGCGTACGAGCACCTTGTCGACCGCACTCCCGAGCAGCGTATCTTCGGTGACGGCGCGGGCCGTCGCGCGCCAGGTGGTCAGCGAGTCGGGGAAGGCGAACTGCACGCGCGCATGTCCATCGGCGCCCGTGTGCAGGTCGGCGACCCAGAAGGCCGTGTCGGGAAAGTTCTTGCGGATCTTCGGCGCCGCGGGCCGCTCGGGCTTAAGCTGGCCGAAGGCGCCGTGCGGCCGCAGCCCGGCAAGCGTCAAGCTTCTGTGCCCGGCCTCCGCGTAGAAATACCACTGCAGGGAACTCGCCGTCGCGACCTGGTTCCACTCGCGATCGTAGAAGGCTTTCACGAGGTTCGGCAGCGGGTCGCGTTCGAGGGCGTAGATCGGTTCATCGACCACGCCCAAGCTGACCTCGGCCCGCACCGGACGTCCCGCCGGGTCTCGGGCTTCGATGTCGTATTGGGCCGGCTCGCCGGGGCGGAACTCGCGCTTGGCCGGAGTCACTTTGACTGCCAGCGTCTTGTGCGCGGGCGGGATGTTGAGCAGCTTGTTGCCGCGCCAGAATCGCCCGTCACGCACCATATAGGCCTCGGCAAAGACGTTGGGCGTCCATTCGGCCTGGATCGGGACTTCCACGGTCCCGGCCGCTTCCTTCATGTGGATCCACTTCTCCCAGCGCACCGAGCGGGATTCGATCGAGACCCAGACCCAGCAGCCCGGCGCGCCGGTCACGAGCAGCAGCCGCGCCGTGTCGCCCGGCTTGTAGCTGCGCTTGTCGGGGAGGATGCGGATCACGCCCTCTTCCCCGCCCCAACTCTCGCCGTTGCCGCTGACCGAGAAGAACGTGTGGCCCGGTACGGTTCGGCCACCGGGCGCGCTGGCGTGGATCGCGACGGAGTAGGAACCCGGCTCGCGCGGCGTAAACATGGTCTCGCCGTGCCCGTCGGGACCAGTCTGGCCGCGAACGGTCTCCACCAGTTTCGTTGTTACAGTGACCTTGCTTGCGGAGAGCAGGCCCGATTCCTTGTGCCACTCGTTGAGGGACACCTCGGCCGTGAACGGAGCGTTGGGCGCGGGATTGCCGTCATAGTCCGTCGTGGTGACGCGCAGCGCCGCGCTTTCTCCGCGGGCGAAGACATAGCGCGAGGGCTCGGCGCTTACATAGAAAGGTCCGACGGTCGCGAGGAACGAAGTCCGGTTACCCACCGTCCGTCCCGAGGAGTCCATCACCTCGGCCTCGACCGTGTAGATCTGGTCGTAGGATTCGAGCGCAGGTTGGAGATCGAGCGTGGCCTTGCCATCCGGCCCGAGTTGACTCTTGCCCGACTGCAACTCTTCGCCCTGGTAGCCTCCGCCGCTGTCGTCCTGGTCTTCCTCGACGTCGTTGGACCACGGCGGATACCAACGCGCACGGAAGACGTGCCACTGCACCGTGCCCGCGCGCACGGGCTCGCCATAGTAGTAGCGGGCATCGAGCGTGATGCGCTGCGGCGTGGCTTGCAAAATGCGAGCGTTGGCCGGCGCGAGCCTGACCTCGTACTCGGGCTTGCGGTACTCATCCACTGTGAACGTGCCATAGACGGACCGGCTGTCCTCCGCGCTCCCGGCCTGTTTGACTTCGACGCTGTAGCTTCCCGTAGGCGCGCTCTCCGGCAGCTTCCACTCCGTCGAAACTGTCCCGAAGCCGGAGAGTTTCGCGCTGCGCGTGAGGACCGCTTTGCCCTCGGAGTTATTCACCACGATGCGCACGTCGCGATCGTCCGGCACGCGCAATCCGTCCGCAACTTTCTCCCGCACGATCGCCTTCAGCTTCACTTCGTGGCCCGGCCTGTAGATCGGCCGGTCCGTGTACACGGCACCCTGCATAAAAGCCTGTACCGGCTGGATCGCCCATCCGCCGACGCCAATGGCGGCGAAATCGCCGTCGCGGCGCGCCAGCGCGAGGAACCCGTTTTCGGGAGCGCTGGCCAGGGCGAAAGAAACCAATCCCGCCGGGCTTGTCGCGCCCAGGCCTATCTGCGACTTGCTCTTCGGATCGATGAGCCGCACCTCGACGCCGGGACGCGGCTCGCCGCTGGTGGCGTCGACCGCACGCACTTCCAATTTGCCGTGCTCACTGCGCGCGAGCAGGACCATGCGCGACGCAAACAGAATCAACTGAGCTTGTTTCTTGGCGTCGGTGGCCTCCAGCAGGTAAACGCCCGCCTCAGCCAGCTTCACCGGAACCGTATCCGAACGCCATTGCTCCTTGCTCTTCGGAGCAGTGTATTGCCATACGGCAACCAGGCGCTGCGGATTGATGAGAGGCACGTTGGCGTAGAAATCGCCTGTCAGCTTACGTGAGCGGCGGATCGCCTCGACGCGTTTCTGCGCCAGTTTCTTCTGCTCGCCCTCAAGGCGCGAAGCGCGAATCACCGCGCGGTGTTCGGGCGTGAATTGCAGACGCACGACATCGAGCAACCCGGCGCGCAAGCGCCTGCGAAAATGGTTGAACTTTTCGAGGAAAGTCTTTGGCTTCTTGGGTGGCTTGAACGTAGCTCCGAAGGAGTTGGGCTCGTCGAGTTGCGAGAACAAGGCGATGGGATCCGCCACGCGGTAGAGCCGGAACTGGAGTTGCCGGATGTTCGAGCCGTTGAGTTGTACCTGCACTGTCTCGCCCGGCCGCACTGCCTGGTTCACCGAGATCTGAAACGACGTGGAAGCGGCGGGCGCGTCGGGAGCGTCTTCCATCTGGCCGGGAAGCACGGCCGCCAGCGTGAAGAGCAACGTCAGCTTGAGGACGGCGGAACGGCGTGAGCGCAACATACGACTCAGTCGCCTCCAAGCAGCAGATTCCATCGAAAAACGCCAAGAAAACGCGGATTCCCGCGCACCGGACGCCAGCGAGGCTCGGGATGATTCAGCAGTTCGCGAATCGAGGGACGGCGCACTTCGCCGGCCCATTGACCCTCCGGCCCGGTGTGATAGACAAGGTAGGATTCCGGAGTCTTTTCAAATTGGCTTGGACCGAGCCAGACCATGCAGTGATCCGCGCCCGCTCCCGGCTTCTGGTTCCAGAACAGCGCATCGCCCGGCTGCGCGGCGCGCCACTCGCCCGCGATGCGCTGGAAGTTGTAGCGCATCAGGTGCGCGGCGTCGGCGAAATGCGCAGCATCATCGAGACTCGTGCGCAGCAGCGGCGTAAAGCCCCGGCGCGAAATCTCGGGCAGCGGCGGCAGCGCGATGGCGAGTCCCAAGGAGTGCGCCCACTCCGCGGTATGCGGGAGAAGCGCGTTGCGGTAGGCGAAACGCACCAGCGAGGAACAGTCGACGATCTCCTCCGGCAGGCTCGCTCGCGGAACAAAGAACAGGGCTTCGGCCAGCCAGGTGAACCATGCGCAGAACGCGCGTTGGTCCCCCGCGTCGCGCAAAACGGGCAGTTGCTGAGCCGCGAGACCCGCGAACGGCAGCGGCAGCAAGATGGCGAGAGCGCTCCGGCGGCTCAGCATAAGGGTGCAGTGGGACGAATCGTTATCATAATGCGGTTGAACCCATCGATGTGGAGATTCCGGGCAAAGAAGTGGGGCGGCGCTCCAGCGCCGCGTGGGGCCTCCAGGCCCCGCAAGTTTGTCCGGTGCGTGCTCTGGAGAGCCCGCGCGGCGCTGGAGCGCCGCCCTACCCAGACTTGCGCCATAGCCCCATTCCCGATAAGTTTATAGGTAAATACGGATTTACATGAAAGCAAGCAACAGCCTCTGGAGAGATCGGATCGCGGCGGAAATCGAGCCCGGGCTTGCCTCGGAGATCGATGCTTTTGAAAGCGAGATTGCCTTGAAGAAGCAGGGCAAGATCGACGACAAGATCTTCGCTGAAACGCGCCTGCGGCGCGGCGCCTACGGCCAGCGATACGACAACGGACAACGCCACGACGGCATCGAGAGCCGGAAGCTCGCCTTCCCGCACGAGGGCCTCACGAAGGGGCCGAACACGCTTTGGGACGCGCCGGGCATGCAGCGCATCAAGATCCCCTTCGGGGGGATGAATGCGGCGCAATTGGAGGTGATGGCGGAACTGGCCGAAGAGTATTCCGACGGCATCGCCCACGTGACCACACGCCAGGACTTCCAGCTTCATTACGTCCACATTGAAGACGCTCCAAGCCTGATGCGCCGCCTGGCCGCCGTGGGCATCACGACGCGCGAGGCGTGCGGCAACACGGTCCGCAACGTGACGGCCTGCCCGCTGGCTGGAGTCTGCCGCGGCCAGGCCTTCGACGTCACGCCGTATGCGAAGGCGTTCGCCTACTTCATGCTGGGCCACCCCGACGCGCAGGACTTCGGGCGCAAATTCAAAGCCGCCTTCTCGGGCTGCGCGGGCGAGCCTTGCGCGCTGGTCCGCATCCACGATATCGGATGCGTCGCGCAGACCCGCGTCGTCAACGGTAAGCCCGAGCGCGGCTTCACGGTCTACGTCGGCGGCGGGCTCGGCACGGTGCCGTATCAGGCCAAGCTGTTTGACGAATTTCTTCCCGCGGCCGAACTGCTGCCACTGGGTCAGGCGATGGCGCGCGTGTTCGCGCGGCTCGGCGAGAAGAAGAACCGCAACACGGCCCGCATGAAATTCCTGGTGGTGAAACTGGGACTGGAGGAGTTCAAGCGGCTGGTGCTGGAGGAGCGCGCCACGCTGCCCTTCGACCCGCGCTGGACCGCCTACCTCGCCGGTATCGAGAATGAAGAAGAAACGCCCAGCCGCCCGCCCGGGCTGCTCCAGATTGGCGCTCCCGAGCCCGCGGAGCAGCGCGAGTGGCGCGCGACGAACGTCTACCAACAGCGCCAGACCGGCTACGCCACCGTGACCGTCACCCTGCCGCTCGGCGACATTACGGCGGATCAGCTTCGCGCTCTGGCCGACATGGCGCGCAAGTACGTCAACGAGACCGTGCGCACGACGGTGGAGCAGAACATCGTGCTGCGCTGGGTGAGCAAGTCGGATCTGCCCGCGCTGTACTCCGATCTGAAGCGCGCCGGGCTGAACCAGGCGGGCGCGGGAACCATTCTCGACCCGACCTCCTGCCCCGGCACCGACACCTGCAAGCTCGGCATATCGTCCTCGCGCGGCCTCGCGGGCGAACTGCGGATGCGGCTCGCCGAAAGCGCCATTTCGCGCGACGACGCCACACGGGGCCTGCGCATCAAGGTGAGCGGTTGCTTCAACTCCTGCGGCCAGCACCACGTCGCGGACATCGGCTTCTACGGGGTCAGCCGCAACAAGGGCGGCTACGCGGCGCCGCACTTCCAGGTCCTGCTGGGCGGCCAGTGGAGCGAGAACGGAGGCGCGTACGGCCTGGCCATTGGCGCCGTGCCGTCCAAGCGAGTCCCCGAGGCGGTCGAGCGGATTGCCAGCCGGTACAAGCAAGGGCGCGAAGATGACGAGCCGTTCCAGGCATTCGTCCGCCGCATCGGCAAGGCCGCGTGCAAGCAGATGCTCGAAGACCTGATGACGCTGCCATCGCATACCGAGGATGCCTCCTTCTATACGGACTGGCACGACGTGCGCGAGTACACGCTGGGCGACATGGGCGTCGGCGAGTGCGCGGGCGAGGTGGTGTCGCCGCTGGAGTTCCAATTGACCGCCAGCGAGCGCGAGGCGTTTGAAGCGCAACTGGCGCTCGAAAAAGGCGACGTCCCGAGGGCCGCAAAGCTGGCCTACGAAGCGATGTTGCGCGGCGCGACGGCGCTGCTCGCCTGGCGGCAGGTGTTCTACGTGAACTCGCCCGACGGCGTGGTGGAGGCCTTCCGCAAAGAGTTCTACGACACCCAACTGTTCTTCGACCCGTTTGCGGGAGGCAAGTTCGCGCAGTACTTCTTCCGCGCGCACGAGCGCAGCGCGGAGCAGCGCACCAGCGAGTCGGCCACGCGATTGATCGAAGAGGCCCAATTGTTCATCGAGGCCTGCCACAGTTGCACCATCCGGGAAGCGTCCCGGCTGCAGGCGGCGCAAGTGAAAGCGAAAGCGTAGGCAGCAAGAGCCTAGGCGGACGGAAAATGGAACACGTAAACATCAAGATCTTTGCCGTGGACAGCTCGAACGTGCGCTTCGCCGACGCGATCCCGGTCTTTCACCGCTGGATCCAGAGCCGCGACCTGCCGGAACTGTTGATCGACGTCGCCGATTACTCGCACGTGCCGGCAGGCCCGGGGGTGGTGTTGGTCGGTCTCGAGGCAAATTACGCCCTCGACAACGCCCACAACCGGCCCGGACTTCTGTATGTCCGCAAGGCGACGGATGGCGCGCCGGCGAGCGAGAGCCTGCGCCGCTCCTACGACTCCGCGCTCGCGGCCAGCCGCCGATTGGAAGCCGAGCCCGAATTCCAGGGCAAGCTCAAGTTCAATCCGGACGAGTTGGAAATCACGCTCAACGACCGGCTGCTTTATCCGAACACGGAGGAAGGCTGGAAGAGCGTTGAGCCAGCGCTGACGGCATTTCTGGATGGGCTTTACGGTGCCGGCGTGTATGACTTGCAGCGGTCAACCGATCCGCGCGAACGGCTAAGCGTTTTGGTGGGGCGGACCTCCAGGTCCGCGCGGGGCCTCCAGGCCCCGTCGGCTCCGCATCAAGCTTGAGCCATCGCCCAGTGCCTGTTCGCGCTCGACCAGCGGTAATCCTTGGCTTGGCCGACGAGCATGGCGCGCACCGGATTCTCCTCGATATAGCGCCGGATCGCGTCGAACTCGCCATGATCGCGGACCAGATGGTCGAAGCTCTCCGCCAGCCAGAAGGGCTGGCCGGAGCGCGCCAGACAGGCATTCGCGCGACGGGCGGTGAAGCTCTTTAAGGATTTTAGAATCGTTGGCAGCGCGTGGTTGGGAGTGATCAGCAGGTGCACGTGATTGGGCATGACGGCAAAGGCGTGCAGTCCATACTGATTCATTGCGTTGGCGCAGTGCCGGATGGATTCGGTGACCAGATCCGCAACGGCCGGTATGGCGAGGTATCTCGCGCCGGTCCGCGTTTCGTCGAGCAAATGATCCAACGCCTGGAAGGACTCGATGGAGGTCATGGCCCGTGCATCGAAATGACGATGCGGCGGCAGGCTGCCTTCCAGTCTCCAGGTCACAAATACCGGAGTGCCTGGTTGGTAGAGGTGCGGGAGGCGGCGGCGGTAGAAGGGCCCTACCGGTTAGTGGCGGCAGCGCTTCCATATTCTCAAGCGCGCGAAGTTAGTCTTGCGGGCTGAGTTAGTCTTGCGGGGTCTGGAGACCCCGCGCGGACCTGGAGGTCCGCCCCACCACTTGCATTGAATCTTGAATCTATATTACGTTGACTGACATTGATATAATTGGAAGCAAGAACATGCAAGGAGCTCGCGCCCATGCTGGCCGCCTGGTCAAGATCTGAACCGCTGGACGGCGATTCTCTGCTGGATCAAATAGGGAATACGCCCTTGGTCCGTCTGGGTCGCTCAGTGGCCGACCTGCCCGGCATCGAGATCTGGCTGAAGCTGGAGTTTTTCAATCCTGGCGGCTCGGTGAAAGACCGGCCGGCGCGGGGCATCATCCTGGACGCCGAGCGCAGCGGCAGGCTCACCCCCGACAAGACCATTCTGGACGCCACGAGCGGCAATACAGGCATCGCCTATGCGACCATCGCGGCGGCGCGCGGCTACAAAGTGAAACTCTGCCTGCCCGCCAACGCCAGCCCGGAACGCAAACAGATTCTGAAAGTCCTCGGGGCGGAGTTGATCCTCACCGATCCCGGCGAAGGCTCCGACGGCGCATTCCGGCGCGTCCGCGAGATCTATGCGGCCGACCCCAACCCCTATTTCTACGCCGACCAATACAACAACCCGGCCAACTGGCAGGCGCATTTCCACACCACCGCGCCGGAGATCCTGGAACAGACGGATGGCCGGCTGACGCACTTCGTCGCCTTGATGGGCACGACGGGCACGTTTACCGGCACGAGCCGGCGGCTGAAACGCGAGCGGCCGAATGTCGAATGCTGGTCGGCGCAACCAGCGACGGCCTTCCACGGCATTGAGGGAACCAAGCACTTGCCCGCGGCGATCATCCCGGGCATCTACGACGAGTCGGTCAGCGATGGAAATCTGTGGATCGAGACCGAAGACTGCCACGCGATGGCTCGCAAACTGGCTCGCGAGGAGGGTCTTTTGGTGGGCATCTCGGCGGCAGGAAATGTCGTAGCGGCGCGCAAACTTGGCGCGCGACTGGTTCGCGAAGGGCGCGGCGGCGTGATCGTCACGATTGCCTGCGACGGCGCGGCAAAATACATGAGTGAGGACTTCTGGCATGATCCGGATTGAAGAGTTGGCCTGGCAGGTCATGCTCGACCACGCCTACACGGCCTACCCGCGCGAGTGCTGCGGGATCCTGCTGGGCGTCGAACAGGCAGACGGCGAGCGCGTGGTCACGTCGGCGTTTCCGTGCCGCAACACCTACGAGGGCGACCAGAGCGACCGGTTCCAGATCGACCCGCGCGATCAGGTAAGAGCTAACTTGAGATCTCGCTCAGAAGATATTGATATTCTGGGTTTTTTTCATTCTCATCCGGACTGCGACGCGTACTTCTCAGCCACCGATCTGAAGAACTCATGGCCCTGGTATTCGAACGTCGTGCTGTCCATCCGGCACGGCGAGATCGCAGGCGCTGCGGCGTTCCGGGCGAACGAGGACCAGTCGCATTCCGAAGCTGAGGAATTGCTTTACCCTTCGGCCCTGCCGGCTTTAGCGGCCGGTCCGGCTGAAGAGTCGCCGGGCGTGGAATCCCCTGCCTGAAGGGGGCCCGCGCGGTCTGAACGAATTCTGAATGGAGTCACCGAAACACTATGGCTAAAGTCCTGATCCCCACCCCGCTCCGGCAATACGCCGGCAACCAAAAAGAAGTCGAAGTCGCCGGCTCAACCGTGGGTGAAATCCTCACCACGCTGACGTCTGACTTCGCCGACCTGCGCAAGCATCTCTATACGGATGAAGGGAAACTGAGGAGTTTCGTGAACGTTTACTTGAATGACGATGACGTGCGCTACCTGGATAAGGACAAGACGCCAGCGGCGCCCAGTGACACGCTCTCCATCGTCCCGAGCATTGCGGGAGGAAGCCGGTGAGCACCGTCGCGGCTCCGGGAACCACGGCGGCGCCCGTCACGCTGACGAACGAGGAATTGCAGCGCTATAGCCGCCACCTGATCCTGCCCGAGGTAGGACCCGAGGGCCAGCTCAAGCTCAAGAACGCCAAAGTGCTGCTTGTAGGAACAGGCGGACTCGGCGCGCCCATGGCGCTGTACTTGGCCGCGGCTGGTGTGGGCACTCTCGGGTTGGTCGATTTCGACGTTGTAGATCGCTCGAACTTACAGCGGCAAGTGATTCATGGAACGGGAGATATTGGCCGTAAGAAAATCGATTCCGCAGCCGCTTCGATCGCCGAAATCAACCCGAACGTGCGTGTCATCAAGCACGAAGTGGCCCTCACCAGCGAGAACGCGCTCGACATCCTGAAGGACTACGACATTGTGGCGGACGGCACCGACAACTTCCCGACGCGGTACCTGGTGAACGACGCGTGCGTGCTGCTCGGCAAACCGAACGTCTACGGTAGCATCTTCCGCTTCGAGGGGCAGGCCTCGGTCTTCGCGACCAAGGACGCCCCCTGCTACCGCTGCCTGTACCCAGAGCCGCCGCCGCCGGGGCTCGTCCCGAGCTGCGCCGAGGGCGGCGTGCTGGGTATCCTGCCGGGCGTCGTCGGCCTGATTCAGGCCACCGAGGTGGTCAAGCTGATCCTCGGCCAGGGCGAGCCTCTGAAGGGCCGTCTGCTGCTCTATGACGCCCTCGCCATGCGTTTCCGCGAGTTGAAGCTGCGGAAGAATCCGGATTGCCCGGTGTGCGGTACGCATCCGACTGTCACCAAACTGATTGATTATCATCAGTTCTGCGGAGTACCAAAAACAACGGAGGTTCCCCAGGTGGCATCAGGCGATATCGACCCGGTCGAAGTGAAGGCGCGGCTAGACCGCGGCGACGATTTTCAATTGATCGACGTGCGCGAGGTCTTCGAGCACCAGATCTGCAACATTCCGCAGGCGAAGTTGATCCCGCTCGGCGAGTTGCCGAGACGGCTGAGCGAGATCGATCCCACGCGCGAAGTCGTCGTCCATTGCAAGATGGGCGGGCGCAGCGCGAAGGCGGCGGACCTGCTGCGCGCGAGCGGATACAGCAAGGTCCTCAACATGACGGGCGGCATTCTCGCCTGGAGCGACAAGGTGGACCGGACGGTCCCCAAGTATTAACGAGGCGCGAGGCTGAGCCCCAAGCGGGTCCGCCTGGCGTGGTAGGGCGGGCACCCTCGCCAGCGCCGGACCCCAGGTCCGCTCTATCGCGGAGTCCACTTAATCACCTGGATCTGCGGCCGGTGCGAACGCCGGCCGCAGACACACCAAGCGTATATGCTGCGGGGCCTGGAGGCCCCGCGCGGCGCTGGAGCGCCGCCCCACTTTATTTACCTAACCCTGTTTGCCTAATGTGCTGGCACTGGGGTGAACGCACTGGGCGCTCTCCGGGTCTTCGGGTGCCCAACCGAGCTGGAGCCTGAACTCGCGCCAGGCGCGGCGTCCTGCCCCACCTGCAAGGTGGTCGCGGAGGGCCCGTCAAACTGGAGCACCATGACGTCGGACAGGGTCGACGCACTGATGACGACCTTCAACATGCCCTGCGGCAGCGTTGTCGAAACCGCACTCGACAGCACTTGCGCCCATACTCCGCCCGTCCCATAGGCACCGTTCTTCAGTGAAGCTAGCGGAGAAGACGGGCCCGTGCCCGTCCCGACGATGTTTCCGTTGCTGTCGTAGACCGTGATCGTGTAGGTCCCGGGGCTCGAGTCGGCGTTGTAGATCGCAAAGGACATGAGGTGCGTGGCGTCATTGAGACCCACCGCCGACCACTGGTCCTGTTCCAACCCGTCCCAGGAGATCGGCACGCTCAGCGACCACGGGTCGGAGGGCAGCGCCGAGAACAGTAGCTGCGGAGTCACGTAGCTGCATGTCGTTGCGTCGGGACATTCGAAGATGGCGTACACTGAGCCGCCTGTTTGATTGCTATAGCCCGGACCGGCGCCCGTGCGGCCCAACAGATCGACTTCCAGCGGTTGGTTCGCGTTCAAAACGAAAGTCGCTTCACTGCCGGATTGGGTCTCCGTGGTCCCGCCGTTGGTCGCGAGATCTAACGACAGCGCGTTGCCGGCAATCCCGACGAACGAATAGTCGGCCCGAATGGCGCCCGATTCGGGCGCTGCCACGCGAATTGCCGTGTGCCACCCCGCGCCCGCGGCGTACCAGAGGAATGTCCCGCTCACGTAGCAGACATAGCCGGTGCCTCCTGTCGGGGCCGTGATCTGCAGGGGACCCTGCACGATCGCTCCACCGGCGTTAGAGCCGCCGCAGTCCAGGCTCGGCGAAGTGGACCAGTAGGTTTGGCCGGGCAGCGTGCCGGCGGCCAGAATAAGCAATCCAAGAGTGCATAGTGATTTGGTATGCATGAAACACTCCTCCGAAATAAGTTATACAACTCTTAATGTCGCAAGGCATCGGATATGTCGATTGGCGACGTCGATTACACATATCTTTCGAGGCCCTATCGGACGTTTCCGACCGGCGCGCAGGCTGGCGCATACGTTGCGAGGTGCACCATTCAGGCAGTCAAGGGCGGCACATTAAGCGATGTTGATGCCGCTTGGCGAGTAGCCGAAGCGATTGAGCGAGATCGATCGCTCGCGTGAAACCGTCGTTCATTGCAAAATGTGGGGCGCGGCGCCAAAGCCGCCGATCTGCTGCTCGCGGACGAGTGCATCAGGGTCCTCAACCGAACCCCACGCTTGACACTGCGCTGAGATCGCGTGTTTTGCGACCCCGGCCGGGCAGAACGCCGGGGGTCGCCCGGCCCATGCATCCCGAGGCATGCGTGCGCGCCTCGCAGGCCGCCGCGCAGCGCCTTTGGCATGTACCGCGAAAAATGCGCCAACAGCTCGCCTGGTCCCGGCCCGTATAATGGACTTTCGCTTTGTTATCTTTCTTTGTCTGCTTGGAGGTTTCTGGTTTGCAGCTTACTTGGCTTGATTGGGCGGTCATCGCCCTTTACTTCCTTTTCAACATCGCTATCGGCCTTTACTACAAGGCCCGCGCGGGGAAGAACGTTGGCGAGTTCTTCCTGGGAGGACGTAACGTCCCCTGGTGGCTGGCCGGTACATCCATGGTGGCCACGACGTTCGCCGCCGACACCCCGCTTCTGGTAGCCGGCCTGGTCGCCAACTATGGGATCGCCGGCAACTGGCTGTGGTGGAATTTTGTGGCCGGCACCATGTTGACAGTCTTCCTGTATGCACGGCTGTGGCGCCGCTCGGGCGTCATGACCGACATCGAGTTTTCCGAGATCCGGTATGCGGGCAAACCCGCCGCAATCCTGCGCGGATTTCGCGCCGTCTACCTCGGCATTCCCGTCAACTGCATCATCCTTGGTTGGGTGAACCTGGCCATGGTGAAAATCCTGTCGGCGACGCTCGGCGTTTCCCGCACCACGGCGCTTATTTTCGTCATCGGGCTGATTGTCTTCACCTCTTTGATCTCGACCATGAGCGGACTATGGGGCGTGCTGGTGACCGATTGCTTCCAGTTTGTCATCAAGATGACCATGATCATCGTGCTGGCCGTCGCCGCTGTCGCCGCTTGCGGCGGCATGGACGCGATGAAAGCGAAGCTGCTCCTGATCGACGCGCAGCGCGCCGCCGCGCCGGGCGGTTCAGCCACCGGCTCTGTGCTCGACTTTGTCCCGACGGTCGGTTCGGCCTGGATGCCGCTGATTACCTTCCTGGTTTACATCTCCATCCAGTGGTGGGCTACCTGGTACCCGGGCGCCGAGCCTGGCGGCGGCGGTTATATCGCCCAACGCATGTTGAGTGCTAAAGACGAGAAGCACTCGCTGCTGGCCACGCTCTGGTTCGCCATTGCGCACTACGCCCTGCGCCCTTGGCCGTGGATTATCACCGGCCTCGCGGCCATGATCCTGTTCCCGAATATCAAGGACAAGGAGAGCGGTTACATCCTGGTCATGGTCCACTACCTGCCGCCGTACTTCCGCGGCCTGATGCTGGCAGGGTTCGCCGCGGCCTACATGTCCACCATTGCCACCCAGCTCAATTGGGGAGCCAGCTATCTGGTCAACGACTTCTATCGCCGCTTTGTGAAAAAGACGGCCAGCGACAAGCACTATGTTTACGTTTCGCAGGCGGTCACGGTGCTGCTGACAGTCCTCTCGATCATCGTCACCAGCCAAATGGAGACCATCGCCAGCGCCATGCAATTCCTGATCGCCGTTGGCGCGGGCACCGGCAGCGTTCTGCTGCTGCGGTGGTACTGGTGGCGCGTCAATGCCTGGAGCGAGATTTCGGCCATGGGCGCCAGCTTCGTGTCATCCCTCACCTTGCAGGCTTGCGCTCCGCGTATCGAGCAGGCGTTCGGCGTCCATCTCTCCACGCAGGTCCAATGGGCCTGGGTCCTGATCGGAACGGTTACAGTGACCACGGCAACGTGGCTCATTGTGACTTTCCTCACCGGGCCTGAGTCCAAGGAAGTGCTGGTTGCCTTCTACCGCCGGACACGGCCTTCCGCCGGATGGGGACCGATCGCGCGTCTTGCGCCCGACGTGAAGCCCACTCAGGACGGCTTGTCGAACCTGACCTGCTGGATCGTCGGCTGCGTAATGATTTATTGCACTCTATTCGGCCTCGGCAAGGTCATTTTCAAGGAGTATCCTGCCGGCTTCGGCATGCTGGCTGTCGCCATGCTCGCCGGCTGGTTCATTTACCACGACCTCAACCGGCGCGGCTGGAGTTCGCTCGTCGAATAGATGGGAAGACCGGGGGCCCGCGCCGGACAGCGCGGATCCCCGGTGTCAGATTTCCGCGCGGGCAATCGCGTCGGCCAGCCCCTCGGCGGTCGAGGGATCGGCTTCCGCCGCGATGGTCAATCCGTGGCGCAACGCGGCCGCGGTGGTCACCGAGCCGATGGAGGCGCAGCGGACTCCGTCGAGCGCATCGGTACCCACAGCCGCGAGAAGATTCGTCACCGTCGAGCCGCTGGTGAAAGTCACCCAGTCCGGCTTGACGCCGCCGAATACCTGGCGCGCCTGCTGTTCGAGTCCGGGCGGCACAATGGTCCGGTAGACAGCCACCGCGTCAACCTGAGCACCGGCTGCGCGCAGCGCCTCGGGTACCGCCTCCCGGGCCACAGCGGCGCGCGCCCACAGAACTTTCTTGCCGGCGATGCCTTGCTTCGACAAGGCCTCGGCCAGAGCCTCTCCCACGAAGTCGTGCGGCATGAGGTGGACCGCCAGTCCATTGTTCTCAACGGCAGCCGCAGTCGCCGGTCCGACGGCGCAGATCTTCGCGCGAGAACTTTCGAGCGACGCGCCGGTCTGCTTCACCCTCTCGAAATAGAAACGCACGCCGTTCGCGGATGTAAAAACCAGCCAGTCGTACTGGTCCAGGGCGGCAATCGTCTGGTCGACGCCGGACCAATCCTCGGGCGGCGCGAAGGCCACCACCGGCAACTCCACGACTTCCGCGCCCATCCGGCGCAGGGCTTCCGAGAGGGTACTCGACTGATCGGCGGCGCGAGTCACGACCACGCGCCTCCCGGCAAGTGGTAGCGCCGCGCCGTAAGCCGCTCGCAGGAACTCGCGTCCGCCGCCTGCGAGCAGGCGTTGGGCCACTTCCTTGCCGAGTTGCTCCGCGTCCTCACTGCTCGCCTCGTCGATGATCGAGACCAGATCATGACCGTCCGGGTGAGCGATCAGAGCGCGAAGGGAGACGCGACCGTCGGCCACCACGGCGTGCGCGCCGATGGGCACCTGGCAGCCGCCGCCGAGCGCGGCCAGCACGGCGCGCTCGGCGGTTACCGCAATGCGCGTCGGTTCGTGGTCGAGTTGTCGGCAGATCTCAAACGCCTCGGAATTGGAGAGGGTCTCAATCGCGAGGGCGCCTTGTCCGACGGCCGGGCACATGAATTCGGGCGCCAGCAATTCAGCGATGCGACCGCCCCAGCCGAGCCGCCGCAGGCCCGCCGCGGCCAGCACGATAGCGTCGTACAAGCCTTCGTCGAGTTTGCGCAGCCGGGTATCCAGGTTGCCGCGAATGTTCTCGATCACCAGGTCCGGCCGGTGGCGCTTCAACTGAGCGGCGCGCCGCAGCGAACTCGTTCCCACGCGAGCGCCAGGCTTGAGACTGGCCAAGGGAACGCCTACCAGCGCATCGAAGGGCGACTCGCGCTCGGGGATCGCCGCGATGGCCAGCCCGTCGGGCAGAACGGTGGGCAGGTCCTTGAGGCTGTGCACGGCGAGATCGATCCGGCCGTCGAGCAGCGCCTCCTCGATTTCTTTCGTGAACAGGCCCTTGCCGCCGACTTGCGCAAGCGGGACATCGGTGATCTTGTCGCCCGTAGTCTTGATGATCTCCAGGCGCGTCACGACGCCCAGCGCATGCAAGCGCGACTCGATGTAGCGAGCCTGCCAGAGCGCCAACTGCGAGCCCCGGGATCCGATGGTTAAGCTTTTACCCATGATGCAATTCCTAACGAGAATACCGGCGTTCACGTGATACCACCGTTCCCTCACGGTCGCGGCTCCGCGTGGTGGGGCAGGCCTTCAGCCTGCGCGGGGCTTCAGCCCCGCAAGCCTTACCGGAGAGACCGGCTGAAGCCGGTCTGCAGACTAAAGTCCGCCCCACCACACTCCTATTCCTCCACCCGGAACATGCGGCGGATCAGCGCGATGGTCTCCTCGCCATCGGGCAGAGCGGCGGCGCGACGGATTTCGGTCAACGGCCCGTGCGCGACCTTGTGCAACAGACCGCGTGTATAGGCGGCGAGCGCCTCTTCCTGTTGTGGCGTGAGCTCGCCCAGCTTGCTCTTCACCCGCTCCATCTCCATGCGCGCCATCTCGTCGAGCTGCTGCTGCAGCTTCACGAGCGTGGGAGCCACCTCGCGCGCCTTCCACCGGCTCAGCAGCCGGTCGATCTCGCCGTCGATGATCTGCTCGGCATCTTCCGCTTCCTTCTGGCGTGTCTTGCGGTTCTCTTCCACCGCCTTGCCCAAGTCGTCGATGTCGTACAGAAAGACGTTTTCGAGCTCGTTGACCGCCGGCTCGACGTTGCGCGGAACGGCGATGTCGATCACAAACATCGGGCGGTTGCGGCGTTTGTCGATCGCGCGCTTCACCTCGTCCTTGTGCAGAATGTAGTCCTGCGCGCCGCTCGAAGTGAGGACGATGTCCATCTCGGCCAGCCGGGGCTTCCAGGCTTCGTAATCGATCACCTCACCATCGAAGAGAGCGGCCATCTCCTCCGCCCGCCGCCGGGTCCGGTTGGTGACCAGGATCCGGTCGCAGCCCGAGCGGTGCAGGTGGCGCGCCGCCAGCTCGCTCATCTTCCCCGCCCCGGCGATCAGGACCGTCTTGCCCTTGAGGCTGCCGAAAATCTGCCGGGCCAGTTCGACCGCGGCGTAGCTCACCGAAACGGCGCTGCGGCCGATCTCGGTCTCGTTGCGGACCCGCTTGGCGACGCCAAAGGCGCGCGTCAGCACGTCGTCGAGAATGCCGTGGAGCGTTCCAAGTTCGTGGGCGGCAGCGTATGCCGCTTTCATCTGGCCCAGGATCTGCGGCTCGCCGATCACCATCGAATCGAGGCTCGCGGCCACCCGGAAGATGTGCCGGATCGCATCCCGATCGGACAATTCATAGAGATAGGCATCGAGCGAACCCGGCCCGGTATTGTTGCGGGCGGCCAGGAATTGACGAACGGCTGTCGCGTCGCCGTCTTGGGTCGTGACGGCGATCTCCACCCGGTTGCAGGTGGAGAGAATCATCGCCTCGTCGGCGCCGGCGACCTGGCAAAGCAGGCCGAGCGCTTCGGCCAGCAGCGATTCGGGGATAGCGAGCCGCTCGCGCACCTCGACCGGCGCGGTGTGATGGCTCAATCCTGTTAGCAGCAGCTTCATGATTCAGGCAGATTCCCTAGTACGGCTTCACTTGACCATGAGCGGCCGCAGCCCGACGTGAGCGGCCCAGGTCAAACCGCAGAATCCCATGACAGCCAAGGCGAGAAACGCCGCTTTGCGCCCTCTCCATCCCGCGGAAATGCGGAGAAACAGCATAACCAGGTAGAAACTCCAGGTGATGAGGGAGACTGCGATCTTCGGTTCGCCAATCCACTTGACTCCCAGCTCAATCGAGGCCCAGGTGCTGCCCGCGATCACGGCCAGCGTGATGGCCACAAATCCGACGCTCATGGAATGCGTGATCATCGTGTCGAGCGTCGCCAGGGGCGGGACGCGCTCGCTATCCAGAAAGCCCAGGAACGATCCCGTCATCTCCTTCTTCTTCAACCTCCGCTCCTGCAGCAGGTAGAACAGGGCCGCTCCGGCGCTCAGCAGCAGGGCTGAATACCCGATCAGGACCAGAACGATGTGTACCAGCAGCCAGACGTCGCGGATCTGCCGGTTGGCCCACGGCGCCATCGGCGCGCCCATCGAGGCCGCCACGCTCAACACGGCGGTCAAGGGAAATACGAAAAGGCTGAGTCCGACAAACCGGTACCGCCAGTAGACCAGCAGGAATACCACGGCGAACATGAACGAACACAGCGAGGCGGTGTCAAAGAAGTTGCCGACCGGGAGCCGGCCGAGCGTCCTGGTGTGTTCCGCGATCGAGACAAAGTGGAACACCACGGCAGTCTGAACGGCCACGAGTGCAAACTGGAACATCCGTGTTTCACGGCGGAGCAGCGTCAAGATGGAGTCCGCCAGCCCCACCAGGTAGAGAGCGGCGGCGACTCGCAACCACAGGATAGAGAAATCGTTCATGCCATAGGCACTTTCACCAGATACCGGCACAGGCTCTTGCAGGCTCGGCCGGTCACAAACTCCTCGCAGAACTCAGTATAACTTGACGACCTCGTGCATGCGCCGCGTGGCATGCTGGGGCCATGGTACTGAATCTCAAAGGGAAAACAGCTCTGGTCACGGGCGGATCCAGAGGCATTGGACGGGCTCTGTCGGCACGCTTGCTCGAAGCGGGCGCTTCGGTGGCTATTTGTTCCCGGCATTCGGAAAGCGTCGTGGAAGGCGTTCAGGCGCTGAGCGGGCGCTTCCCGCAGATTGGCGTGAAGATTGCAGGAAAGCAGGCAGATGTCTCAGACCGGAACTCGGTAGCCGCACTGTTCGCCTGGTTCGACCAGGAATTCGAGGGCCTCGATATCCTCGTCAACAACGCCGGTGTGGGCATCTTCAAGAACCTCGGCGAAATGGACGCCGAAGAATGGAGAAACGTAATCGGAACGAACCTCGATGGAGTGTATTACTGCATCCATGAAGCCTTGCCCAGGCTCAGGGAACGCGGAGGGGGTTGGATTGTGAACATTGCCAGTCTCGCCGGCAAGAATGCCTTTGCCGGCGGAGCCGCTTACAACGCGTCGAAATTTGGTTTGTGCGGAATGTCTGAAGCTGTGATGCTGGACCACCGATATGAGGGTATAAAGATCACGTCCGTACTACCAGGCAGCGTCAATACCGGTTTCGGCCGGGCTGGAGATGCGGAGTGGAAGATCGCGCCCGAAGACGTTGCGGATGCCGTGGCGATGGTGCTGGGCATGCCCGACAGGACGCTGATAAGCCATGTTGAAATACGGCCCTCAAAGCCGCCGAAGAAGTAAGAATGCGGCGCCGGGGGCGGGAGAAAACGGCACAATGAGCGAACCCACCCCGACGAGCCAGCCGCCCAAGGCGACCAACGCCCTGCGCAGGCGGGAAAAGCCAGACGGCCAGTCTGCCGAAGGTCGATCCGGAGAGAACCGGACCGGGAAGGATCCGGGCCGGGGGAATTGCGCCAGCCCGGCCAGCGCAACAGCCTCCGCAGCAACAGGTAGTGTGGAGACTTCGCCAGTACGCAACCCCCGGCTCAATTTGCATGCAGCCCGGCCCTGGCAGGGAGAGTCCGGCAAACGCGTCCATATTACCCGCCGGTTGGGCGAGGGGGGTGGGCGTCTCCGCCTGGACCCGGACGAGAACGGCGGAGCGGCCGCCAGTCTCCAGAACGAATTGCAGAAGATGGTCGCCGGTCAGGCGGAAGCAATCCGGGAGATCGTCAACATCTATCAGATGCATCTGGCCGGTCTGGCGACGCCGGACAGGCCGGTTGGAGCATTGCTGCTGCTGGGTCCGACCGGAACCGGCAAGACCCGGATTGTGGAGGCGATGGCGGAAGCCCTGGTCGGCACGCCGCGCGCAGTGCTTAAGATCGATTGCGGCGAGTTCCAACACAGCCACGAGATTGCCAAGCTGGTCGGTTCGCCACCCGGCTACCTGGGCCATCGCGAGACGCATCCTTTGCTGAGCCAGGAGACACTAACCCAGTACCACACGGACCGGGTCAAACTCAGCTTCGTACTTTTCGACGAGATCGAGAAAGCGTCGGACGCGGTTTGGAACCTGCTCTTGGGCGTCCTGGACAAAGCTACGCTGACGCTCGGCGACAACCGCCGGGTAGATTTCTCGGACTCAATCATTTTCCTCACCAGCAATCTGGGGGCGAAAGAGATGAGTTCCATCATGAGTCCGGGTCTCGGCTTTGGCACCGGCGACGGCCCGAATCCTGCGGAGTGCTCCGAAGACCTGATGAACCGGGTGAAGCACGCGGCGATTGATGCGGCCCGGCGCAAGTTCACGCCGGAATTCATCAATCGCCTCGACAAGATGATCGTGTTCCATCCGCTCGGTGAGCGCGAACTGCGCCGGATCGTCGAAATCGAATTGGGCCGGTTGCAGGACCGCATTTTCACGAACTCCGCCGCGGGCGGCTTCGTTCTCCGCGTCACCGACCGGGTGCGCGAGAGACTGCTGCGTGAAGGCGTGGATGCGAGATACGGCGCGCGTCACTTGCGACGCGCCATCGAGGCCCTGATCGTCCAGCCCCTGTCGAGCCTGGTGGCTAGCGGAAAGGTCAGGCAAGGCGATATGGTCGAAATCGACGATGAAATGGGAGAGCGCCTGGTGTTCAGCCTGATCGGCCAGGACCTGTCCATGCAAACCATGAGCGAATCAGCCGGGCCGGCCGTCGCGCCACTGCTGCGGCTCGCAGCCTCGCTGGGCGAACGAGTCGTTTCGCCCATGGTCTAAGCCGCACGCGAAAGGCCGGACGACCAAGCACAGCCGAATGCCCGGCGCCTGGAGCGTCGGATCGTTTCTGTAACCGAGGTTCCGCCCGGTCTCCACGCCAGGGCGAGTGCCTGCGCTTCGATTAATGTGGCGCCCGAATCAGAAGTCATTCGGCTGTATAAGAAATGCAGTATACTTTGCGCCATGCCTCGATTCATCGCAGTGGCTAATCTGAAGGGCGGAGCGGGAAAATCCACGATCGCCGTCAACCTCGCCGGCGAACTCGTCGGCAAGAAGCACACTGTAGTCCTCGTCGATGCCGACGCTCAAGGCACGGCCACCTACTGGGCGACTGCCGGACGGCTGCCCTTCCCGGTCGAAGCCATGCCCTTCGAGACGGCTCGCGACGTGAAACGCTGGGCGCCGAAGGTACTAGAAATCGACGCCGACTACGTGGTGATCGATTGCCCGCCACACGTCGGCGGGGCGACGGAAGCGGCGGTGGGCATCGCCGACCTCGTACTGATTCCGGTCACGGCCTCGGGCGCCGACCTGGCGGCGACTTTGAAAGCGCTGAACCTCGTGCATGAGTTGCGGAATGCCCGTGACGACGGGGGTCCGGCGTGCATCATGGTGCCCTCGAAGATCGATACTCGCACGGCGCTGGGCCGTGAAATCGGCGAAGTGCTGGAACAACTCGGCGAACGCGTCGGCCCGGCCGTACACCAGCGCGTCGCGTTTGTCGAATCGTTTGGACAAGGTGTCTGGATCGGCGACTACGAGCCCGGCGGCCCGGCCTACGAAGACATCGAGGCGCTGGGCGCAGCGGTGAAGAAGGTTCTCAAGCGACTGTAGGACCGAGCGCCTGGCGGGCCTCCCTGCCCGCACTCTTTCCCAGTCCGTAGGTGACCCGCCGGGCCAGGGCGACCCCCTTACGGTCGCGGCTCCCTACCGGAGATTCGCCTTTCTCCACACCAATCGGAAAACGCATCTCGGTCCTTCTCGTGTTGGATATTCAGACTATAAGGTCGTAAAAGCCAACACTCCCCGCCCGTCAGCCCACCCTAGCTGCTTTGTTTTCATCACTTAGCGTTTGGACCCCCGGTTGCAAAGTCAGGCTTGGCGGAATACCGCCTGGAGGTGTCCATGTTCGGAGTGAGTTGGAGCGATCCCCAGACGCTGTGGTTGAACATCATCAACCTGAGCCTCGGCCTGGTGACTCTGGTCTGCATCGCCGCGATCGGCTACGGCGTGTTTCAGGACGTCCGCGAACGAGCGCGGAAACGGGCTCGCGTCCGGGCAATCGAGCGCGAGGCCGACGCCCTGGTCAGCAGCTTCGGCGATCACGCGTTTGACATGCCAGGCCTCGGGTTCACCATGGCCGACGGTGGCGAACCGCTGAAAAAACCTGCCCAATCGCCTAAGACGCCCCGTAAGACCGGCAAATGACGCGACCGGACGAGGTCGATATGCTTTGCCCCTTCCTGCGAGAATCACGGGTGCGTTCGTGCCGGGTGGCTTCCGTGCGGAAACTGATTCCGCAATTGGCGCCGTCGGCGGTCGAGCGTTGTTCTACACCGCAATTCGCTGGCTGTCCCGCGTTTCGGGAGCAACAGCATGACGCTTCGGACGCCGTGGTGTGCCCGTATCTGCAGGAATCGCTGATGCAGTACTGCTCCGCGGCGCCAGTGCCGCAGTACGTGCCATGGAGCGAGGCCTCGGTTTCCCGATGCGGCAGTGGAGCCTTCCACTATTGCGATTTGTTCCTGGACATGACCCAAGCCGGGACGCACCGCACGGGTGGGCAGGAGGCGGAGGATGCCGTGCCCGTGCCCCCGGCGCTGCTCTATACCGGTAATCACATGTGGCTGGACCAGTCGGAGGACGGCTTTTTCCACGCCGGGATCGACGCGCTCTTTGCCCGCCTGCTCGGCCCGGTCGAGCGGGTCGATTTCATTACGCTGCCGAGCTCCCAGGGACAAAGTCACCAAGGCCAGGGCAAATGCCTGCCATCGGCTGTCGTGCGGGCCGGCGGCGCGGACTGGCAGATTGTCTTCCCGCTCCAGATGAACCTCAGCGCCTGCAACCTGATGCTGCGCTCCGATCCAATGCGTCTCTCGACCGACCCGTACGGACGTGGATGGATGTTCTCGGGTGCGGGCGTCGATATTTCCGGCCTGATGACCGGTGAACAGGCTGCACTCACCACGCAGGAGGATATGCGCCGGCTGAGCGAGTTCGCCCAGGCGCGCAGCGGCTACTCCGCCGACGGCGGGCTGATCGAAACGGGCTGGCTGGCCAAACTGCGCCGGGAAGACGCGCTCGTGCTCTTTAACGACTTCCTGTCTCCGGCGGCTAGGGTCCTTCGCCCACGTCCGGAAGCGGATGTCAGAACAGGGGAAAGAAGATGATTCGCGGACTGATTCTTTTCGCCGCCGGAGCCGCGCTCGCCTCCACCGCCGGATGGGTGGGTCTGCCGCGGCTGCTGTACCGGCAACAGTCCCAACCTGTGGCCTTCAGTCACAAGGTCCACAGCGAAAAGGGAGCGATGGCCTGCGCCGATTGCCATAGCTTGCGTTCAGACGGCAGCTTCGCGGGCATTCCCGGGGTGGCGAAGTGCGCCGAGTGCCACTCTGCCCCGATGGGCGAGACAAAAGCTGAGGCGGCGTTTGTCGCCGACTACGTCACGCCCAACCGGGAACCGCAGTGGCTCTCCTACGCCCGGCAGCCCGACAATGCCTGGTTCCCGCACGGCGTGCACCTGAAGCGCGCCAAACTCACCTGCGAGCAATGCCACGGCGGCCAGGGCAAGTCGGACAAGCTTCCGCTGTTCGAGGTGAATCGCATCAGCGGCTATAGCCGCGATGTCATGGGCCGACCGGGCAAGAGCACGGGCATGCGCATGGACAACTGCATCCACTGCCACGAACAGCACGGTCTGCACCAGACCTGCCTCGATTGCCACAAGTGAGAACCACGAGATGAGTAATCGATCCACGCCATTGAAGGAATGCCTGCCGTTGTGGGGCGGACGCCCTCGTCCGCGCCGGACCCCCTGGTCCGGCTCCGAACGCACAGAATGGGGCCGACGTGGGCGTCGGCCCGCGGACCAGGGGGTCCGCCCCACTGTGCGCGTCCTGCCGCGGACCGAAATCCTGGAGGCACTCTAACCATGGCCCATCTACGCAGAGATTTCCTGATCTTCACTGGAGGCGCGGGCGCCGGCCTGGCGCTCTCGCCAGCGCCCTGGCGTCTGATCGGCGACACTGCCCTGTGGAGTCAGAACTGGTCCTGGATTCCCAAGACGCCGCGCGGCGAGATCTCCTACAAGCCGACCGTCTGCGAACTTTGCCCCGCCGGTTGCGCCGTCCGAGCCCGCCTGGCCGGTACGCAGCCTGTCAGCCTGTGGGCCGCTCCGCAGGGCGGCAATACAGCGCCGCTTTGCCCGGCCGGCCTGTGCGGACACCACCTTGCATTTCATCCTTCCCGTTTAAGAACGACCTGGCGCGAAGGCAAGCCGTGCGCCGCCAATGCGCCCGTGGAAGCTGCGGCCAAAGCAATCGCGAGCGCGCAGGGCGCGGTCGCCGTGCTCGACCTGCGGCCCGGTCGCACCGCTTCCCTGCTCTACCGCAAGCACCTTGCCAAGCTCGGCGGGCATTACCTGACCGTCACGCCCACGCTCGGCTCCACGCTCCAGTCCATCGCGGAAACGACGCAAGGGCCGGCCGTCCCGGCCTTCGATCTCGACAATACGGGAGTCCTGCTGAGCATCGGTACGCCCGTACTGGAAGCCTGGGACGCGCCGGGCCGGATGTTGAATCCAAGCCGCAAGTTCCGCCTGTGGCATGCCGAAGCTCTGGAGTCGGCTACGGCGCTGGCCGCCGAACGCTGGTTCCGCATACGTCCCAACTCGGAGACGGCCTTCGCCGCCGGGCTGGTCGCCGCAATCGATGGCGACCGCGCCACTCTGCGTCAGGCTGCGGATCTCACTGGCATCAGCGAGAGTGAACTGACCGCCGCGGCACACGACCTGTTGAAATCGAACGCCGTAGCCGTAGCGGATACTCATCCGGTCCTCGGCCCGCCAGCGCGTGAGACTCTGCGCGCCGTGGCCTGCCTCAACGCGCGGCTGGGAGCCATCGGCCGCAAGGGCGGGATCATCGGCAGGAATGAAACCCCGCTGCCGAAGACCTGGGGGCCGCTTGCCCTGGAGACTTCCCTCGACGGCGTGCCGGACGCCTCCCTGCACTTCCTTTTCATCGACGACGCGACGCCCGGCGCACCGCTGCCCTGGAAGGCGATCGCTTCGAAGCTCGCGCCCGGGGCGGTGGTTGTATCGGCGTCGTGGTCTACAAACGGCCTGGCCCGGCAGGCAAACTATGCGCTGCCGGCCATCTCTTACCTCGAAGGGTTGCACGACGTGCCCACGCCGCCCGCCTCCGCCTCGGCCCGCTTCGCGCTCTCGCTGCCTCTGGTCGAGCCAGCCGCGAAAGCGATCGAGCCCGTCGAGTGGTTCGGACGCCTGGCCGGCGACGAGATGAAGCTCGCGGACCGGCTCAAGGAACGCGCTTCCGCCATCTACCCCGGCAAGCGCGGCGAAATGCACCCGGCCTCGGGCGAAGTGGTCCGCGTTTCGACGCTCAAGTCCGCGGAGGAATTCTGGACCGCCGCAATGGCCGGGGGACGCTGGCAGGACGACGCCGAGGCGCTGACTTTGAAAGCAGGTCGAACGCCTCAGCCTCCGTTCCATTTGGAAAGCGCCGCGACTTTGGAGCTTGTGCCAACGGCCTGGATGGGCGCCGACGTCTCGCCGCTGATGACGAAATTGTGGGTGGAATCCAGCTTGAAACCGCGCACGCAGCAGGTCTTTCTGCATCCCGATACGGCCCGCCGGCTCGCTCTGGAACACGGCGCTCGCGCGCGCATCACCAGCTCCTGCGGCGAATGCTCGGTCGAGGTTGCACTCGATGCAGCGGTGCAGCCGGGAGTGCTTCAGATGGCCGCCGGCCAGGCCTGGTTCGCGCTCTGCGAAACCAGGGACGGCGCATTGCGTGCCGAAGCAAAGAAGGTGGTGCGGGCATGATCGCGCACAACAGCAAGTCGAAGAATGCGCGCTACGGCATGCTGGTCGACATCGACCGCTGCACCGGCTGCGGCGCCTGCATGATCGCCTGCGCGGTGGAGAACAACGTACCGCCCGCCGCGCCCACCGCGAACGAACGCACCGGCATCACGCCCATGCGTGTGGTGCGCTACGAGCACGCCGGCCGCACGGCGTTCGTTCCAATGATGTGCCAGCAATGCGAGGAAGAGACACCCTGCGTCGCGGTCTGCCCGCAGAACGCCGTGGAACTCGACCCGGCCACCGGCATCGTCGGCCAGATTCCGCAGCGCTGCCTGGGCTGCAGGTACTGTATGGCGGCTTGCCCGTATCACGCCCGCTACTTCAACTGGGCCGATCCTGCGTGGCCGGCCGGCATGGAGAAGGCTCTGAACCCGGCGGTCGCACCCCGCATGCGCGGAGTCGTTGAGAAGTGCAACTTCTGCCACGGCCGCTGGCATGAAGCGAAAGAGCTTGCGGTAGCCAACAACGAGACCGGGCCTGTCGCCTACACTCCGGCTTGCGTCGAGGCCTGTCCCTCCCGCGCCATTACGTTCGGCGATCTGAACGATGCGTCCAGCCAAGTCAACGAACTGGCCCGGCAACAGGGCGCGTTCCGCCTGCTTGATTCCATTGGGACCGAACCGAAGGTTTACTATCATTCGCGCCGCGACTGGGTGCAAGCGGCAGCAGGCAATTCGAAGGAGACTCATCGTGGCTAGCAGCACTCTCACCATGGGCAGGAGCGGAGCACCGGCTGACCGCGAGCTGATCCTGCGCGGCTTGAAGCGCTGCTCGCTCTCGCAGTTCTCGCTCTGGGTCGCGCCCTGGGCCGTGCTGCTGGTCTTCGGCTTGTACGCGGCGTTCCTCTGCCTCGCGCGCGGCTTGAACCAGACCAACATGGACAATCGTTTCGCTTTCGGCTTGTGGATCTTCCTCGACCTGACCGTGATCGCGCTCGGCGCCGGAGCGTTCTTCACGGGCTTCCTGCTCTACATCCTGCGCATCACCCAACTGCGCGCCGTCATCCAGAGCGCCGTGGTCATCGGGCTGGTCTGCTACAGCGGCGCGATGTGCGCGCTCGCCGTGGACGTCGGCCAGCCGCTGCGCTTCTGGTACACCTTCTGGTATCCCAACGTCCATTCGATGCTCACCGAAGTGACCTTCTGCATCACCTGCTACCTGTGCGTCCTGATGATCGAGTACATCCCGCAACTGCTCAAGAACCGCAAGCTGCGGCAATCGTCGGGCGCCATGGTCTTCGAATTTGAGCTGCACAAAGTGATGGTGGTCTTCGCCGGCGTTGGCACGTTCCTGTCGTTCTTCCACCAGGGTTCGCTGGGCGGGTTGTTCGGCGTGCTGCGCGGCCGTCCGTTCGCCTTCCGCGATGGCTTTGCCATCTGGCCGTCCACCTTCTTTCTGTTCGTCCTGTCGGCCGCCGCGGTCGGTCCGAGCTTCATCGCGCTGACCACCGGACTAGTCGAGAAGATCGCGCGCAAGCGCCTCGTGACTGCAAACGTCTACGACAAGCTCGGGGCGATCTCCGGCCGCCTGCTGGTGTTCTACATCCTGCTGAAATCCATCGATACGCTCGTCTGGGTGAACCAGACTTCGCCGTCGCACGGCTTCCCGGCGCACCGCTTCTACCAGTGGAGCCCGTTCGGCACGTGGATGCTGCTGGCCGAAATCGTGCCGTTCGGCTTAGTGCCTGCGCTGATCCTGCTGCGGCCCGACCTGCGAGCGAAACGGGCGTGGCTGATGAGCGCCGCCGCGCTGGCCTGCCTGGGCGTGGCGCTCAACCGCTTCGTCCTCACGATTCAGACGCTCGCCGTTCCAACGCTCGCTTTCGACCGGTTCCTGAGCTACTGGCCGAGCTGGCAGGAATTCGCGACATTCGGAGCCGTAATCGCCTTCGGCGTGCTGGTCTACTCGTTTTCTTTCCGTTACCTGTCCTTATTCCCGCAAGAGCGGGAGATCGAATCGCTGGAGCAGGACCGGCAAATCGAATCGCTTGAGTCTGCGCGCGGGCTGCGCTCGCCGAGGAGTTACTGATGTTTCCCTGGAATTACGGCTTCGCTTGGGACAAGGGCCATATCATCTTCCTGGGCGTCTTCTACACAATCGTCCTGGTGGTCCTCGCCACGCTGCTCGTCGCGGCGTGGCGCACGCTGCGGGACTTCCGCCGGAACCGCGCGGCCTCCATCGTCTGGCATGAGAACTTCGAAGATCTGCCGCGCGTCGAGCGCGCCTGCCGCCATGCCTGTACCGGCGAGTTGCCCGGGCGCGTTTGCGAACTCGGCTTCAATTGCGGACAGTGCGAGACGCACAAAGCGCTCGTCTCCATGCTCGCCAGTCATAGCGCTGCACCGGCGTTAATGAAGGACGTTATCGACGACTCGCTCGGCGTGGAGCTCCCGCTCGACCGCTACTATCACCGCGGCCACACCTGGCTGAAGCCCGAGAGCGGCGGCACATTTGTGGTCGGCCTGGACGAGTTGGCCCGGCGCGTCGCCGCGAATCCGGAATCCATCGAACTGCCGGTGACGGGTACACAGCTCACGGCGCAAAGCCCGGCCTGGACGATGCATGTGCATGGCGCGGAAGTTCACGTGATGTCGCCGATCGACGGCGAAGTCGTGGAAACGGCGCATGGCGAAAAAGGGTGGTTTTTGCGCATAAAACCCGCTCAAAACGCGAGTTTTTGCCATCTTTTGCGAGGTTTCGAAGTCGTCCGCTGGATGACGCGCGAAATGGAACGCGTCCAACTGATGGTCTCCGAGTCCGCCGCGATCCCCGCTTTGGCCGACGGCGGCGCGCCCGTCGACGACTTCGCCGCCGCCTGCCCGCAGGCCGACTGGCGGAATATCAGTGGTGCCCTGTTCTTGGAGAACTGACCGGCTCCTGTGGCGCACGCTTCAGCGTGCTGCGGCGAGATTCATCTCGCCGTCCGGAAAGATGCCGGCATGAATGCCGGCACAGCACGCTGAAGCGTGCGCCACAGGGATTGTCTACTCGCCCTTCAAGCGCTCCTGCAGGGTCTTCACGGGAATCGAGAGCAGCCGTCCGGACGGCTTCCCATTCCGATAAGCGATCGCTTTGACCAGGTCGGCGTCGCCAGGAATGGCGAGCGGCGTCCCGGCATACTTCGGCGCGAAGGCATCAGGATTCGTTCCGTCAAACGTGTAGTAGATGTCGCAGCCCGAAATCTCCGTGCTCATCTGCAGGACCATCTGCGCGGCGGCGTTCTTTTCCGGCATGATCTTGACGTCGTAGACCGACCGGGCGTAGTTCACCTCGGCGGCATCCAGACGCTGGAAATGCGCCTCCATGCGAGGAACGAAGGCGTCCCAGTTGCGAGCCTCTTTCTTCGACCAGAAAGTCTCTGAGAGCGCGAGCACGCGCGGCCAGGTCATGTACTCCACGTGGCGCTGCGTCGGCACGGACTCGGTCCACAGATTGGCCTGGCCGCCGAGGATGTAGGCGGGATCGACGCCTTCGGGAATCGGCTCGAACTGGTAAGCCTTGCTCACGGTCAGGTAGCCGAAAGTGCGCGGCTCCAGCAGGCGGTCGCCCTGATAGTAATCGAGATAAGCGAAACCCACGGGCGACATGACCACCTTATGCTTCTGTTTGGCCGCGGCGATGCCGCCCTCGAAGCCGCGCCAGCTCATCACAGTCGCGTTCGGAGCCAAACCGCCTTCGAGAATCTCGTCCCACCCGATCAGGTGCTTGCCCTTGGATTCGACGATATGCTCGGTGCGGCGGATGAAGTAGCTCTGTAGCTCCTCCTCGTTGGCCAGGTGCTCGTCCTTCATCCTCTTCTGGCACTTCGGGCACGCGTGCCAGAAGGTCTTGATGCATTCGTCGCCGCCGACGTGGATGTACTCGGAGGGGAACAGCGCGGCAACTTCGGTCAGCACTTTGTCGAGATACTCGAAGGTCTGCTCGTTGCCGGGGCAAAGGTTGTTATCGATCTTGCCGTAGTACGGCGAACCGGGGTTGACGTGGAAGGGACCGCCCGTGCAGGAGAGTTCAGGATAGGATGCCAGGGCGGCCAGCGAGTGGCCGGGCATCTCGATTTCGGGCAGCACGGTGATGAAGCGGTCCCTGGCGTAGGCGATGACCTCACGGATCTCATCCTGGGTATAGAAACCGCCCTCAGTGACCGGCTCGCCGTCGCGCGGACTCTCGCGGTCGCCCCACGCGGACAGCCGCGGCACGCGCCATGCACCCACCTTGGTGAGCTGCGGCAGACTCTTGATCTCGATCCGCCAGCCGTTGTCGTCGGTGAGATGCCAGTGGAAGACGTTCAGCTTGTAGCGGGCCATCTGGTCGAGGTAGCGCTCGACATACTCTTTGTCATAGAAGTGACGGCTGACGTCGAGCATGAGGCCGCGCCAGGCGAAGCGCGGATAGTCCGTAATCTGGACGCATGGCGCAATCCAGGCGGCCTCCCGCTTCCGCGTGCTGGCGATCTCGGGAGGGAAAAGCTGGAGCAGAGTCTGCACGCCATAGAAGATGCCCGCGGGCGCGGGAGCCTGAATGCTGGCCACAACGGGCACCATCTTCAGCTCGTAGCCTTCCGGTTGGCCGGCCGCCTTGCCGGCGACCAGCGACAACACAATCACGCCGCCCGCGGTCGAATCGGGACGGCCGGCGACGATCTTCAGTTTGTAACCGGTGGGCGCCTCCAGCGCTTTCTGGAGGTACTCTCCGATGCGCCGGACCTCGGGCGTATCGTGGGCGAGCACGATCTTCGTGGCCGGTCCCAGGCGGAATACGCCGGGACTCTTTTGCAGCGAGACCGGCTCCGGGATCAAGTGAACCTCTGGAACGGCGGGCGCGACCGCTGCGGGTTTCGACATTCTGTGTTTCGCCGCAACGGGGCGCGCCGCGCCGCAGACCGTTGTAACAACAAGCATAGCCAGACAGATGGCGAGTTTTCTCATGATTGCCCGTCATCATAACAAGGACGCGTCGCGAAGGCGACAACCCGCAACGCCGCGGCGCACAAAGCGCAACGCTCTGCCTTTTTAGATTTTTAACTGCTTGATTCGAAAGCAGCAATATTGAGAAATGAGCAAGTCACTCGCGCTTTTCCGTGCCAAACCGAGCGGCTCTTCAGGCGGCATTGTGCCGTGTGTAGGGCGGCGCTCCAGCGTCCAGCCTGTCGGCCGCTTGCCCGCCCCCGCTGGAACGCCAACCAACGGAAACAGGCGGGCTCTGGAGAGCCCACGCGGCGCTGGAGCGCCGCCCTACCAGTGCAGGTTTCGTGAACCTTGCGCGCCCGTTTACCGTTATCTCAAAGGACCGCTACTCCCAAACGGACCTGATGCCGGATACTGGGATACGGTCAGGAGAACCTATGGCATTCTGCACAGGCTGTGGCAACGATTTAGCCGAAACCGCGAAGTTCTGCCCGCGCTGCGGGACTGCGGCTGC
>Ga0181528_10000315_pt1 | contig 38818 bp, 36 predicted proteins | sample PEATcosm2014_Bin_47_FD_119742 | JGI IMG/M metagenome (GOLD analysis project Ga0181528, IMG submission 119742) | Peatland microbial communities from MTU Mesocosm Facility, Houghton, MI, USA - PEATcosm2014_Bin10_10_metaG | ecosystem: Environmental > Terrestrial > Soil > Wetlands > Peat | place...
TCAAACCTTCAAGCTCCGCTTCCCATTCCAGAAGAGACCCAGACCAGTCCGCGACCATGACACAGCCCTCGATAATAGAGCTTTGAATCACGATCGTCCATAATGCGCAACTGTAGTACTAGCGCAGGCAGACTATCACGTCTACTAATCTTATGTACGATAGCGCGGAGCCGCGAGTTGGCAGTTGCAACTTTAGCAGAATCGGTCAATCGGCAGCCCCGGCTTCGTTTCGCGGCGTCCCCCTATCTCGCCGTGCCTGCAACATCGCGCGTCGAGACGAAGTTCGACAGCGAAATCGCCGAGCGAACCTATCCGCCCAATCTCGCCGACCTCAAGCGCGACTGGGTGTCGAGCGTCGCCGCTCCGGCTTTTGCGATTCTGGCGCGCCAGCGGTCGCTCGAACTGAGTTGTAAGCGTGGTCTGACGACCGCCTGCCGGAAGGCATCCGGCTTGGGCTAGGTGTCCACCTGATTGTGAGGTGGACACCGGATGGCGGCGCAGGATGGAAGTGGGGAGAGCGGCTCGAACGAAGGGGTCCCACTTCAACGCAAATTCACAGTGATGCCGCGGGATCCACGTCCTCGGGTATCTCCTGCCGCAACCTTGGCCCCCGGCTAAGCCGACGACCGAGCGCGGCAACAAAATTCTCATACCGCGCCCCCGCCTGCGCACGTGCCGCCTTAGCGGCGGGCTCGGGAAGCGGCGGCGTGGTGGTTAGCCAGAAGCGGATGAACAGCGCGAGTGTCTCGACGCCGATGCCAACGTCGCGCTCGACGCGGCCCAGCCGCCGATCCTGCTGATCGAGCCGTTTGGCCATCGCCGCCTCGCGTCGCTCGTCGGCATCTGGCGACAGGAACGAAGCGATGGCCGCCTCTGCGATCAAGGACAATGACTGCTTCTGTCGACCCGCATAGGCGGACAGGGCCCGCATGACATCGGGTTCGAGATAGACGGAGATTTGCGCCTTCTTCTTCTTCGCGGCCGCCATGCGAACCTCAAAGCCCGAGATGATCGTCTGGATCGAGCGAGGCCTGCCGCGCGACACCCTGCATAAGATCATTCATCCGGCCGATCCGTGGCGCGTCCTCCTCGAGCTCATCCACCGAGTCGGGCATGAACTCATTTTCGATCGGCGCGTGCCTCTCGGCCAACGTCACGGTGAACTCGGGCTGACGCCTGCGGTCGACGTTCTTAGGATCCCCGTCCTCGGCTTCCTCGTCCTGACCAGCCATCGACACCAGCGACTGGGATGACATTGGCCGGCCGCTCCAATCGTCGGAGCGAGCCTCCGACGGATGCGCTGAAGGGGGCGGCGGAGCGATCCGTTCCTGCAAGCGAACGTCCTCGTAATAGCGGGCCTTTTTCGCGCGGATGGGATGAAGCCCCGAGACCATGACGATCTCGTCGGTCGGCGGAAGCTGCATTACCTCGCCCGGGGTCAAGAGCGGGCGCGCGGTTTCCGAGCGGGAGACCATAAGGTGGCCAAGCCAGGGGCTGAGCCTGCTGCCGGCGTAATTCTTCATCGCCTTCATCTCAGTCGCCGTGCCGAGCGCGTCACTGACGCGCTTGGCGGTACGCTCGTCGTTGGTGGCGAAGCTGACCCGCACATGGCAGTTGTCGAGGATCGAATTGTTTGGGCCATAGGCTTTCTCGATCTGGTTCAGCGACTGGGCGATTAGGAAGCTCTTGATGCCGTAGCCCGCCATGAAAGCCAACGCAGACTCGAAGAAGTCCAGTCGCCCCAAGGCTGGAAATTCGTCGAGCATTAGGAGCAGTCTCATGCGTCCGGCTTTGGCTTGCAGATCCTCGGTGAGACGGCGACCGATCTGGTTCAGGATAAGGCGGATAAGCGGCTTCGTCCGGTTAATGTCGGACGGTGGGACGACGAGGTACAGCGTCGTCGGCCGGTCGCCGGCGACGATGTCGCCAATGCGCCAGTCGCAGCGGCTGGTCACCTCGGCCACTACGGGATCGCGGTAGAGGCCGAGGAAGGACATCGCCGTGCTGAGCACGCCCGACCGTTCATTGCCGGATTTGTTGAGGAGTTCGCGGGCGGCGGAGGCGACGACGGGATGAACGCCGGCTTCGCCGAGGTGCGGCGTGCGCATCATTGCTGCGAGCGTCGACTCGATCGGCCGCTTTGGATCAGACAGGAAGGAGGCGACGCCGGCGAGCGTTTTGTCGACCTCGGCGTAGAGGACGTGAAGGATCGCGCCGACGAGCAACGCATGGCTCGTCTTCTCCCAGTGGTTCCGCTTTTCGAGGCTGCCCTCGGGATCGACAAGGATGTCGGCGATGTTCTGGACGTCCCGAACCTCCCATTCGCCGCGCCGGACCTCCAGCAGTGGGTTGTAGGCCGAGGATTTCGAATTGGTCGGATCGAACAGTAGCACGCGGCCGTGCCGGGCCCTGAACCCGGCTGTGAGCTGCCAGTTCTCACCTTTGATGTCGTGAACAATCGCGGAGTCCGGCCAGGTCAACAGCGAGGGGATGACGAGGCCGACGCCCTTGCCGCTTCGGGTCGGCGCGAAGCAGAGGACATGCTCCGGCCCGTCGTGGCGGAGATAGTCGGCGCGGTAGCGCCCCAATACGACGCCGTCGGGGCCTAGCAACCCCGCTTTCTCGATCTCTTCCGCTTCCGCCCAGCGGGCGGAGCCGTAAGTTTCGACATTCTTGGCTTCTCGCGCCCGCCAGACCGACATGCCGATGGCGGCGGCCGCGGCGACGATCCCACCCGACGCGGCGATGTATCCGCCCTCGACGAAGATCGATGGCGCATAGGCGTCGAACGCGTACCACCACCAGAAGAAGGCCGGCGGCAGGTAAATCGGGAAGCGTAAGACCTCGAACCAGGGGAGGCCGAGCTGTGGCTGAAAGCCAAGCCGCCAAGCGGTCCACTCCGTCGCGGCCCACGTTGCGAGCAGGACGATGGAGAACACGCTGACCACCTGACCCCAGAGGATTTTGGTCCCCGACACGTCGGCGGTCCTTTCCGCAGTTCGAGATTGCAAGGAACGGCTCACAGGCCGAGTCCCCGAACACGGGCGAGGCCCCAATCAACGCCGCCGTTTTCACGGGCGACGCCCGAGACGTGACGGCCAAGTTGCTTTTCAAGCGAAGGGGTCCAGGGCACGAGTTGAAATCCGAGACCATCGTCGATCATGGCGAAGCGGCCTGACGCGAGCGAGAGTCGCTTCCGGTAGGTGCCCACGACATATTCCCCGGGCGCGGTCGCGTGGAACGGCTGCCCGGTTTCCGCGGCCAAGCGCTTGGCCAAGGTATCGAGCTCGCGCCGCCGCAGCTCGCCAATCAAATTTTGAGAGAACACGACGCCGCGCGCCTGTCGCTCTGCAAAGCCTTGGTCGATGAGGTGCTCGGCCCGGCGGTTCATCGCCTCGCGTATTTCGGCGCCAAAGCCCGTCTGGCCAAGGATCACCGGGTCGCGCGCAACCGCCTGGCGGTCGAGCCAAGTCGCGCCGCGCGCCGTCACTTGGTCTTCAACAGAAAGGTCCGAGCGCACCGCGAGCGCAATCCGTCGCCGCCCCTGTGCATCGTCGAACTTGCGCAATTCGACGACCGAGCCGGGCGCGCTGTCGCCCGCGGCGTCAATGTCCGGCAGTTTTACGTGATGGGTGCGGCCGTCGACGCCATCGACGACAGCATAGGCGGATCCCTTCAGCTCGTCATCAAGGCCGCGGTCGACGAGCCGGCCGATGACCGGAGCTTCGAGGCTCTCGCCGGCCAGCACGTAGTTAGCAGCGGCGCGCTCGAGGCCACGCTCTCGCAAGCTGTTGTGGATGCGTTTGATGATATCGCCACGCTCGCCGAGCTCACGCAGCGTCTTTTCGGCCGCGTCGTTCAGTGTCCACTGTCCCGCTCCGATTTGATGAGCGAGGCCGACAGCTTCGAGGCGTCTGAGCCGCCCGACCTTGAGCGCGTCCAATGGATCAAGCTGGCGGCCAGCCTCCAGAGCGAGATCGATGACGCCGTGGCGATCGGCGTCGCGAGCGAGCTGTCGATCGAGTTGGGTCCAGCTGTCGGCGTCGATCTGCCGCGCGATCGTTCGATGGATGTCCAGGTTGGTGCGCAACCCGAGTTCTTGCGTGACGAGCTCCTGAGCGCGGGCCCGCATGCCCTGCTTGATATAGTCGCGCGAGATGACGAGGTCGCGGCCATCGTCGGCGACGCCGCGCACGAGGATGTGGACATGCGGATGCTGAGTGTTCCAGTGATCGACGGCGACCCAGTCGAGCTTCGTTCCGAGATCCTTCTCCATCTGGCCGCCCAGCTCGCGCGCGAACCCCTTGAGGTCGGTCATCTCGGGCGCGTCGTCGGGCGAGACGATGAAGCGGAAATGATGCCGGTCCTTCTCGCACCGCTGGGCGAAAGCCCTGGGGTCGGCGTCCTCGGTGTCAGGCCCGAACAGCCTGGCCTTTTCCCCGTCCCGGGTGACGCCCTCGCGGCGCAGATAATCGAGGTGCGCTCCCAGCGGCGCTGAACGCGTGGTGTGTCGCACGATGCGCGCCTTCACAGTGACCAACCGCGAGCGCCCGGTCAGCAGGTGGTTCGCCCGCACGCTGGCGACGCGGCCACGGCCGAAAGTCGAGCGGCTCGGCGCGTTCAGCGTCCCTTGCCGGGACGCGCCGCCGCCGGCGCGTTGGGCCGCCGCGAGCGCCTGGGCGATGAACGGTTTCGCGCGTTGGCTACGCGATGAACGAACGCGGCCTGGCCTCGGCCGAAAGTCGTTCTCTTCAGCCATCACTGGCCTCGGCAATGTGCGGGAACGACAACGCCGAGAACGAGTTGAACAAACAGAGCACATTGCGCGTTGAGGCCAAACGTTGCCCAATCGAGGAGAAACGCCAACAAGAACAAACAACGGACCGCGCCGCACCTTGCGGCCTTTTATCTTGCCCTCTGTCGGTCGGTTCCCGCGTCGCTCCGCAATTCACGCGTGCTTCTTCTCGGGAGCACGCTCGCTTGCGGCTGCCTGAGAAACCGCGTCGCATCTGCGCGATCCAACCGATCGAGGCGCTCTCGACCGCGACGTCTGCAGCAGATCGGCAAATTGAAGAGCCAAGCCTGGCAGCCGGGCCGCAAGTTTTTCGCGCCATCATGGCTTCCGCCTCGTAGTCGAGGTTGGAACGAACAGACCGTCGGATCGCGGCGCGATCCCGGACAAGTCGCGCACGGCGATGACCGGGCGAGCGCCCATCGACCGTCCCCCGACGGATGCATTGTCGACAGTTTCGGGCTTCGCGGATCGTGTGACGAAGAGGGACGCGCGCGCGCTGGATTTCGGCTCGGCGGCTGCAAGGAGAATGCGATCACCGCGTTCGCCGCCTTCGACAAATGGGGCGAGCGCCTTGACGTAGGCGACCGTTTCCGCCGGCAAGGGCCGGTGCCGATCGCGATAGAGTTCGTAGCGCGCCGGCCCCGCATTGTAGGCGGCCAGGAAGCCTGGAGAACCGTAGCGGTCACGCAATTCGCGCAAGAAGGCGACAGCGGCGAAAATGTTGTCGTGCGGATCGAAGGGATCACGGCCGAGACGGTGACGCGCGCGAAGTGTCGCCCAGGTTTCCGGCATGAGCTGCATCAAGCCCATGGCGCCCGCCGGCGAAACGGCGCGACGATTCCCACCACTCTCTATACGCATGACAGCGCGTATGAGAGCCGCCGGGAGTCGAAAGCGCCGCGCCGCGTCGGCAATGAGGCCGGCGTAGGGATCGCTCAGCGCTCGCTGCGCGGCGGGGCGAGCTTGTACGCTGGCGGCGACGGGAAACATGACGAGCGCCGATACGCCGGCGAGCAGAAGAAGAACGCGGCGCATGCGATCAGTCCCGCTCGCTACGCTTGAGCGCACGAGTCCAATTCAGCACCCAGGCGGATTTGGCAGCGCCGGACTGAAACAGATTGGCGCGCAGCGGCTGTGGGAGTATGGGGTCATCGATGACGAGCGAAATGTATTCGCCGGCCTTCTCGCCGATGCGCTTCCACCCCGCGCCGATCTCAGAGCCGTCGCCGTCGCCGATGTGGACGCGATAGTCGGGCGCGTTCTCGGCGTCAGAGGAGCTGACCGGAACGAGAGCGAGATCGAGAGTGAAAGTGAGCGTCTGAATGCATCCAGTGAATCCGGATTTGTCGCGGGTGAAATGACCGATCTGCGCCATGGAAACCTCTTTGCGTCGGTGGTTTGAGAAGCCGGTCAATCGACGGCGGCGCGCCAAACGAAGCGGCCGTCGCCTGCTGTGTTGGTCCACAAAGGAACCGCGCGGCCGATGATCGAAGCGATGGGGATCGGGCCGAAATAGCGGCCGTCCAGACTGTCGGGGACGGTCGGGTTCATCAGGAAGATTTCGTCCGCCGAGAGCCTGCGGCAACCGCTCCAGCGCGGCAGCGCGCGTCCGTGATGATCGCGGCTCTGCGCCACGCCGACCTCGATCTGATCGACGCTGACGACGTCCCCGGTCCGACAAATCGTCTGCCCGAAAACGGCTAAAACGCGCTTCAGTAGCGGCACGCCCTTGGGCAGGAAGCCGCCATCCGCGAGATAGGCGGCGATCGCTTCGGGCGGGCGCGCAGCGACCAGATGGAACGGATGAAGCTGTTCGACCGGCAGCAAAGCGTAGAGCCCTGTCGGCGCGCTCGCCGTGGCGTTCCAGATCAGCCGCGGCGCGGGCGTGACGAACGCCAAGTCTCCTGCTCCGAGCGCGGCAATGGTTATCGATAGGATATAGCCAGAGCCGTTCATTGCGTGACACTCCGGCGCTTCAACCAGGCTTCGTGCCGCTCGCGCGTGTAGGCGCTCGGCTCGTGGCCGGCGGCGAGGCGGTTGTGCAGGGAGCGCCAATGTTCCGGCGCGGCGTCGGCGGGATCGATGCCGAGCGCTTCAAGCGCATCGACGGCCTGCAGCACGCGCTCGACCTTCGACCAACCGTCTACCCGCAGCAGGATTTCGCCGCCGGGGCGCACGAAGGGCAGCGTCTGGAATCGCGCGCCTGGCTCGACGGCGCGCACGATATCCATGCGAGAAACGACAGTTCCGTAGTCGTTCGCTCCCCAGCGGACGAAGCCGAAGATACTCCCAGGCATGAAGCTGGAGACGCTGCGGCGACGATCGAGGATCGTCTGTTCGACGCGTCGGCCGAAGCGCAGCCAGTGTTCGATCTTCTTGTCGATCCAGGTCAGTTCGACATGGGTCAAATCGACTTGGGTCAGATCGACCCGTGTCAAATCGGCTTGGGTGAGCGCGCCCCCGCGTCGGTGGGCTGACGTCGGCGCACGCGACGACGGTTGATTGTCCTTCATGACGGTTCTCCGGGAACGGCTGGGAATTCGCGCGCAAGGAGGTCGCGCAGCATGTCGGCAACGGTGATCCCGCGTCGGAAAGCGGCGACCTTGATGCGGCCGCGCAGGGCCGGCGTAACGTCGATGGTCAGCCGCGCGGTAAATGCGGCAAGCTCGTCAGCGCGCCGTGACGGCGCATCGCTGGCTTTGATCCAGCTCTCGGCGTCGCGGGGTCGCGCGGCGAAACCGCGACGGGGGGAGCGCTCGGTCACGGCGCGATCCTCGCGATCTCCGCGGCGAGCGCGGCAACCTCGCGGGAGGCGGCGCTACGCTCGGCCATCTCAAAGACCAGGCGGCCGGATTGCGCGGCGTCGGCGAATACGACGCGCTGGCCGATCGTGCTGAAAAGCACCGGCGGGTCGTGATCGGCGAGCGTTTCGGCGGTCTCGCGCGCGATCACGGTTCGCGCGCCGCAGCGGTTCAGCACGAAGCGCGCGATAAGCTGCGGGCGGTAGATGCGAGCCTCGCGCAGCAGGCTGAGCATTTCGGCCGAGGCCCAGCCATCGAGCGGCGACGGCTGCACGGGGATCAGCACCAGGTCGGCGGCTAGCAGCGCCGACCGCATGAGCCCGGCGATGCGCGGCGGCCCGTCGATGACGACATGATCAGCAGTGCGGGCGATCTCCGGCGCTTCGCGGTGAAGCGTGTCGCGCGCCAGCCCTACGACGCCGAACAGCCGAGAGACGTTCGTCCGCGCGCGTTGCTGCGACCAGTCCAGCGCCGAGCCCTGGGGGTCGGCGTCGATCAGCGTGACGCGTTTGCCACGCAGCGCCCATTCGCCCGCGAGATGCAAAGCGAGCGTGGTTTTGCCGACGCCACCCTTCTGGTTGAGCAAGGCGATGATCATCGACTTCCTCCCGGCTTGCGGCCGAAGGGAAGCGACAGCTGTTGTGCCGTGAGCTGGGAGTGCCGCGCACTGTCGAGGCCGTTATCCCCAGAGCACGCCGGCCGGCAGAAAAAGTTAGATCTACTGTTAGATAAGTTAAGGGCGGAAATCGCGGTTTCGGAACAATGGGTTAAATGCGATTCTTGCGCCCGAAGTCCCGATACTCTTGCGCCCGAAATCCCGATAGTCGCTGCGCCCGAAGTCCCGATACTATCCACAGGGTTATCCACAGCCCCTGTGGATAGGTCGGTCGGCAGGATGTGCAGCGATTCACGGCGACCGTCGCGCTCGATGCGCAGGCGATAACCAGGGATCGACTGGCGGCCGGCAATGCGGCGAAGGTCAAGAGCAAAGTCGGTCTGTCTTGCGAGGCTGCCGGATTTCTCGTGAAGATGCGCGACCTCGAATAGCCAGCCCCCCGGCTGGCGGCCGGCGTGCTTGCGCGCGACGCGATAGAGCCAGCGCTCGATGCCCCCGGTGAGTTGGAAGTAGGCGGGATCGATGGCGAGGACGAGCGAGCGATCGAGGACACCGCGGTAAAACCAATCGGGCAGCACGAATTCCATGCCCTCGACGCGGCCGTCGCGTGTCGCGCATTCCTCCCATTCGTTGATCCAGGAAAACTGGCGCCGGCGCCAATGCTCGCCATTTCGGATGGTGGTGCAGATGACGGTCGACTGCAGGCGGCCGAGCGCGCCCTTCAACAACTTGTAGTCGCGGGCGCCGGTCTGGCGGCCGATCGCCGTCAGAAGCTGATAGGGGGTGAAGCGCAGGAAGCGCGAGGTCTTGAGGCCGAGATTTTCGCCGCTGACAATCTGGCTCGCCGCCCAGATCAGCACGTCGGCGTCCCAGATGGTCGCCATGCCGTGCTCCGCGAAACCGTAAACTTCCACGCGGACGTCGCTGGCTTGGTAGAGGATCGGCGCTATGCGCCGGGCCTTGGCGAGCGAGAAGAACGGCCGTTCCATCAGATCGCGCTGGTCGCGCGGGCTGGCGTCGCCGGTGGCGACAATGAACGGGTCGAGTTGGCTCCGTTCGCTGGGGATGATGAGGCGGCGCGGCGACATCGACGATCGCCGCCTCAACGGTGCCCGGGACCGGCGGCGCGCGCCTCGACGTATCGCGGGTCGGACGTCGAGCTGCAGGCGGCCTGGTTGGCCCAGGCTTCCAGATCGTCGATAGCGTAGACCACGCGGCCGCCGAGTTTGCGGAAGGTTGGACCATTCCCGTGGCAACGATATTTCTCGAGCGTGCGCGGCGAGATGCTGAGAATGCGCGCGGCCTCCGGCGTACGGAGGAAACGAGCCTGTGCGGATCTGTCGAGCATGAGCGCCCTCCGTCGAGCTTCGAGCAGCCGCAGCCAAGTTGCGGCATGTCGGGGGCACCGTGTCGGAAAGAGGTGGCGTTGGGGGTGGACGAAAATTTTCGGGCGAGGGTGTCCCCCCCCCCCCGCTCAACCGACAAAGAGATCGCCAGCGATCACCGTGCGCTGCTGAGGCGAAGGGAGCCGGCGGAAACGAGCGGAGGCGGGAGTAACGGAGGGACGGATCAACCGCCGCGAAGAAGCTTGAGATAGCCGCGCTCGACCAACGCGATCGAGTCGTGGATCATACGGTTGGCCGCTCGCCGAGCATGAGAGTCCTTCCATTCGACGGACGGGAGTTGGGCCTGATCGGATCGCAATATTCGCGTGGCGACCTCGCGAGGTCCGCCGCCGGTATCGTGAATGTCGAAGGCGTGAAGGAGATCGACGAGGCGGTGCTTGCGTTGGAGGGACAGCCGCAATGCCTTTGGCAGCAGTGCGACAGTTTGGCCCTGCAGGCGGCGCACGAAACGTGACGCGACATCCAGCCGGAGGTCGATCGCCACGGCTCCAACGGGCAGGAGGATTATTGGCCGCGAGACCGCCTCGTCTCGATAGAGCTGGATGTGGAGTTCGCCCGAGGCATCGGCGACGACGACTTCTCGCCCCTCGTCGTTGGAGCGGTCCGTGACGATTGTCCCGATTTGCGCGGGGTCGAGGGCGACAGGAGCCATCCCATCCGGCGCGGCGTCGAGAAGCAAAGTGCTTGGCGTCAGCTCCGGCGCCCAGGAGACAGGTTCGGCGCCGACGTGAGCGACGGGGTCATGGGCGAAAGCGTAACCCCCATCGTCGGGCGAGATCCGCACGAGCGGTCTCGGCGTCGACGTTGTCGCGCACGATCTGGCGCTGAGTTTCCTCGTAGTCGCTGCGATAATCGGCGTTGCGGCGTAGGAATTCGACGGCGAAGCCGGGGCGCTCAAGGCGTTTCAAGCGTTCGATCGTCTCGGGCGAGCGCCAATACGGCGTAGGCATGGGTTCCCCCTTTCCCCGAAGTCGCTGAGGTCAAACGATCAATACCATGAGCGTTACGCTAGACCTCCCGTCTGCATCGCGTGTGACGTCAGGTGGAACGGCGGGCGGTCTTACTGCATCCGCGGTTCAAGTAAATGCCGATAGCCCGTATCGACTATCCATTTGGCGCGGGCCAAGTGATTGCCGTATACGAGTTTTGCACGCTCAAATTCCGCGTGTGAATCGAGCCCGAAAACGACTTGCACAACCTCCCGCCAATCGGCTCCCTCTTCCTCCGCCATCAGCAACTGAAGGTAGATCGCCAGATGCTGCTCATCGTAAGCATTGACGCGGTCGGTGCATGGCGGCTGGTCAAGAAATGGCGCTTCGGTCATGGCCATCTTCCTGTGTAGTGAACACGGTAAATAGAGAGCGACTCATTTATTGAAAAATTCTTAAATAACGACGTCGCAGGTTTAGACCCGCGATGCATGGCGTGCATCACGTGGGACACCGAATTGGTGCATACGAGGCTCGGTAGAACGGAAGCCTACCCCAGGTCTGGACGATTCGGAATGATCGTTCCTGGAACGATCATTCCGACGTCTGCTCCATCCTCGCCATGGATCTCAAGGAGGTCATGGCGATCAATCTGCGTCGGTTGCGTCATGCAAAGGGGATGACGCAGGAAGTATTGGCCGAGCGGGCGGGATTGAGCGCTCGTCACTTGGGCGACATCGAACGCGCCGACGTGTCGGCGAGCGTCACGCTGCTGGGTCAACTCGCTGACGCGCTGGAAGTGGAAGCGGCCGAGTTAGTGCGAGACGTTCGCCAGAAAGGTGAACTCAGCTCTTCGACTGAAGGTCAGAAGTAACGCGCCGACGGCGGCCGTAAGCGCACTTGACTCGGGAGCGAGGAAGGCTCGCGAAGTATCCAGGCCGAAGAGCCCCGCCCGGACCGGCCGGGCGGGGTGTTAGCGGGATCAGTCGGCGCGGCGGGTGTTGGGGCGAGACCAGATCAGGCTGTAGCCCTCGCCGTCCTCGTCGTCGAAGAGATTGGCGAAGATCGGGGCGGTGAAGCTCGGATCGTCGAGCTTGAGGCTCAGGTAGTCGCGGCCCTCGTTGGAGCGCTTGGACCAGGCGGCGCCGATCTCGACGCGGCCCGAGTAGACGCGGTGGCTCGGGCTGTTCTCGCCGGAGCGATTGGCCTCGGGGACGATGCGAACGTTCTTGGCCTGAACGGAGAGAGTGACGATCTGGCCGCTGAAGTCGCCCGCGCCGGTCTTCTTGAAGGTTCCGATGGTCGCCATGGTAGTTCTCCTTGATCCGATGTTCCGAGCCCGCACCATTGCGGCCTCGATGGCGATCGAAAGGCCGGAGGCGATCGACGGCGCACCCCGCAGGGGCCGCAGCGCCAGCGGAGGATGGCAGCCGAGCGACTTTGTTGCTTCGCGAGGAATGACGGGCCTTTGGGGCCCCGCGCGGCGCGCCGCGTGGGGGGACCGGCAGGGGAAGAAAGTCGATCGGCGCCATTGCGCCCAAGGCGATCGAGGCTCTAGCCGTCCTTCGGCCAGATCAAGCCATTGAAGAGGCCGTTGGGTGCGCTCGATCCGAACAGAGACGCAAATCAAGGAGAACTTGGCGGCCGGCGTGTAGCCGCTGGAGATCGGGAAGCCGACATCGTCGTCTCCAATCGCTTCCTCTTCAGGCCAATGAACCCATCGCCTACACGATGGCGTCTCCGGCGAGAATTGCCTCTACCATGCAGGTTCGCTGGCGCCGAGCCGAGCGTCGATGCTGGTGCTTGAGCGCTCCCTTTGCAAGGACCGCGTCGGGCGCCGAACGCCGATCCGCAATGGCTTTACCGCCGATCTTCGCCAAGTCGGCGACGAGAGGCGCGTACCCGGGGAGCCCAATCTGGTCTCGCCGAGATGCCAGATGACCTGAATCAGCCGCGCGTGAAACCCTGTCCGAGTGGTCCGGGTATGGCGAGTCCCGAGAAGCGGAGGAAGGCCGCGGCAGCGACCGCAATGGCCCCGATCACCGAGAAGAATATCTGCCAGGCCGCCGACGGCATCGTCATCTGCGCAATTCCGTGCGTGGCGCTGTAACCGGCGACAGCGGCAGGAGCGACAAACAGCAGGACGATCATCAGCCGAAGCCATGTCGAAGGAAGGACAGTCATGGCAATCCGGCCGACGCCGAAGGTCATGCCGCCGGCGAAGGCGCCGACGATGACACCGCCGAGCGCGCCCGCTCCGCTGTGATAGGCCCAGATGCCAAGGTTGACGCCGGCAAATAACGGCAACGCGAATACGGCGAGTGTGAACATCAGCCAGCAGAGTAAAGCGACGGCAGCAAAGGCGAGGAGCGGTCCGAGGACGATCATGGCGGCAGCCTCCGAAAAGACAACATCAAACGGTCGCGCTTGCCACCACCACCACGGCGCAACGCTATTTGTAGCAAGAAATGAAGTGCGACGGGAGAGGAAACTTGTAAGGCCACGAACCCCGGTGCTGCGGCCTTCGGCCGTCATGGGTGAAAGGGTCGATTTCGGATACAGTTGCGGACGGCTCGCCATCGTTTTCGCTGGCGCGAGAAACCGACAACGTCCCGTCGCCGGCGTGGAAGATGACGATGACGGCGCAACCTTCGAGCAGTCGACGCCGAAGCGGCGGCACGCTTGGCGCAGACCGGTCCTTCGCGGGTTGATGGCGTCAGGCCTTCGGCCGAACCAAGGAATTGCGCTGATAAAGTGGGGGTGATGCTTCGCGGCATGAATCGGTCGTCGGCGGGCGACTTCCATGCCTCCCGCCGCAATTGCCAATCAATTGGTCGACGTATCGTTCACGCACCGTCTTTTTCGAAGCGATAGACCGGAATGCCCATCTTGCGAGCCTTGTCGGCGAGGTTGTCCTGGATGCCCGTGCCGGGGAAGATGATGACGCCGATCGGCATGACGGCGAGCATCTGATCGTTGCGCTTGAACGGCGCGGCCTTGGCGTGTTTGGTCCAGTCGGGCTTGAAGGCGATCTGCGGCACCTTGCGGATGTCGGCCCAGCGCGCGGCGATCTTTTCGGCGCCTTTGGGCGAACCGCCGTGCATCAGCACCATGTCGGGGTGTTTGGCGTGGACGTGATCGAGTTTTGCCCAGATCCGCTTGTGGTCGGCGCTGTCGCCGCCTGAGAAGGCGATTTTCGGTCCGGCGGGCAGTAGCACTTCCGTCTCGGCGCGGCGTTTGGCGGCGAGGAAGTCGCGACTGTCGATCATCGCCGAGGTCAGGTTGCGATGGTTGACCTTGGAGCCGGTGCGCGGTTTCCAGCTCGATCCAGTGTGCCGCTCGAAGTGATCGGCGGCTTGGTCGCGCATCAATTCGAAGGCGTCACGACGTTCGATAAGCGTTTTCCCTTGGGCGATGAGGCGCTCCAGTTCGCTCGCCTTGACCTCGCTTCCGTCCTGTTCGCTCTGCAGGCGGCGTTGCGCCTGCTCATTGTCGTCGAGTTCGCGTTCGATCCGGTCGGTGGCGCGGTGAAAGAGGTTGACGGTCGACCAGAGGAGATCGTCGAGGTCGGGTTCGAGGCGCGTGTCTTCCAGCGTCGAGATCAGGGCGTCGAAGATGTCGGCGATGGCGCCAGCCACGCGATTGCCTTCGGGGAGAAGACGTGGATCGGGTTCGTCTTGGTAAGGGCGGTAGCCGTAAAGTTGAAGCTCGGTCAGGATGTGGTCGGTCGGCGATGAGGCGTGATGCGGTTCGAAGTCGTCGTGCGCGCTCATTGGGAGGCTCCGTCGATGGGACCGCTTGCCGTCGCGGCCTTGTGGCGACGAAAGCCCACGGGCGGCATGGCCCTGCACCCGGCGCGGAACGCGCAGGGCCGAAGCGAAGCGGAGGATGGCGGAGGCCGGCTATTTTGTTTCGCGAAGGAAAGCGGCTCGTCAGAGACGCGCCGGAAAATAGTCGGCCGCAGCCATTGCCGGGCGGGGCCGTTTGTGGGCCGCTCGCCCTCTCAAAGGCCGTGGCGCGGTCCTCCTGTCGAAGGGTGACAGCATCGATGCGAGCATGATCGACGAGTGGATTTCACGCCATCCTCGCTGCTGACTATGCTGCCCAGTCCAGAAATCGGGCGACATCTTGCGGGCCGAGTTGTACCCGGACGTTGGCCCTAAGCGCGTCGACGCCAAAGCGCCGGAGGTCTTCATTGAAGTCGCCTGATATCGGCGAGAGCGTAATCGCCTCGATCCCGGCCGCGTTCGCCCGTTGGGTCAACGCCGCCGTCGCGCCGTCACCTGCCGGATCGTGATCGCGGACGATGTAGAGCCGGCGCAGTGTGTCGGGAAAGAGGATGGCGGCGAGGTGCGCTGCGGACAATGCCGCGGCCATCGCCATGCCGGGAAAGACCTCACGCACCGACAGGACGCTTTCGATGCCCTCCCCCGCCGCCATCACCTCGCCGGAAATGCCGAAACGCACCGCATGGCCGAGAAGGTCGCCCATCGCCTTGCGTTGTGTGTCGATCGGCGCCTTGTCGGAGCCGTCGGGCGCGAGCCAAGTGCGGTGTGCGCCAGTGATCCGACCGGAAAGATCGGTGACGGCGGCGACCAGCGCCGGCCACGTTTCGATAGGCTCGTACTCGTCGGGCCGATAGTAACAGCGCGGATGGAAACGGAGATTTCCGATCCCGTGCAAAGCCGTGATGCCGCGTTTGCGCAGATACGTTTCTGCAAGCGTGCCGCAGATCGGTTGCGACATGGCGAACAGCCGCCGCGCCGCTTCGGATGAGCCCGTGTGCGCCCGGGTGCTGGCGTTCTTCTTCAGCGGCTTCGCTTCGGGATGCGGGTACTTGAGAAAGCGCCGGGCTTCCTCCGCGACGTCGGCGAAGTCCATGAGGCCGAGAGATTCGCGGATCACATCGAGCAAGTCGCCATGTTCGGCAGTCGCGGCATCCTGCCATTTGCCGGCTCGGCCTTTCGTTGAATCCTTCAGCCGCACGAACATCGAGCGGCCGGGCGTGTTGCGAACGTCGCCGACCTGCCAGTAATTGCCCTGGCGGCGGCCGGCGTCGAGATAATGGCGGCAAACTGCCTCAGCTTGTCGGCCGAGACGCTGCGCCAGATCGGATGCGTCGAGCCTCGCCATCACGCGGCCTCCCGATTGGAGATCCGCGCCACCGGGTAGGCGTCGAGCAGCTTGCCGAGGACGGTCGGACCAGCGGCGTCGATGGGGACGAAGAAGCGCAGCTTCCACGAAATGATCTCGGTGAAGAGGCCGAAGCTACGAAGCCGCTCGCGCATCGCCTCGGTGAAGTCGGAGAGTTCGATGCGATGGGCGCCCATGACGCGGACGCGGCGAAGCTGGAGGCCCTCGATGAGATCGATGATCGTCTTGCCGTCGATCAGCGCGGCATAGGCCGCATCGGCGGTGATGCTGATCGAGTCGCTCGACGCGGCGTTCGCCGCCCATGCCGGGGACACACGCCGCCCGATAATCCGCTCGCCGTCATCGGTCTGAAGCCGATAGACCCGTGTCGACTCGTTCGGCAGTCGTTTCCACACCGGCAGAAGCAACCCGCTGACGATGTGCAGTGTGCTTTCGGTGAACGGCCGTACGTCGTCCAGTTCGCGCGTCCAAGCGAGGGCGAAGGTCTGACGGTCGGCTTCTTGCCAATGGCACTCGGCCATCGATTTGAACGCGGCGTGATGGTGCTCCATCGGGCGGATCAGGCGAACGCGGCGTTCAATTTCGCCATCGTCGAGCATGATGGAAGGCGCTGGACCCTGAACGGCGGCGCGGCCCGATTTGGCGTTAACTAGCAGCTTGCTGCGGCCATCAGCGAGATGGGCCAGCGCGTCATCAAGCGTGAGCGGCTGATTGCGGCGTTTCTCGGCGATGGTCAGCAACCGGGTTTCGGCTGATGTCGCCGGATGGGTGTAGATGGACTTTCGATCCGTGACGACGAAGCTTTCGGCCGTCAGCGTTTCCAGTCCGATGTCGTAGACGCCGCTGGCGATCGCGCCCTGCACCTTGGCGTCCAGCAATTGCTCGAAAGCGGTGAAGAGGATGCCCTGGAGCTCGATGGTCAGCGCCAGCAGGCGGTTGAGAAACGTGGTAATCGGCGGCAGCTCGTCCTTGATGCCGTTCGCATCCATCAGCTTCAGGCCGGTGGAGGTCTCGAAGCGTTCGAGCGAGCAGCCGTCGATCTTGCCGCGCACGATTAGAAGATAAAGCTGACGCAGCGCGTCGCGGGCATAGGGACTTTCGAGATTGTCCTCGGGCCGGAACAGTCCTTGCCCGCCAGTCTGGCGCTGCCCGCGCGTGATGGCGCCGAGCGTATCGAGCCGCCGGGCAATGGTCGAAAGGAACCGCTTCTCGGCCTTCACGTCGGTTGCAATGGGCCGGAAGAGCGGAGGCTGCGCCTGGTTTGTGCGATTGGTGCGACCCAAGCCCTGAATGGCGGCGTCGGCCTTCCAGCCGGGTTCTAGCAGGTAGTGGACGCGCAGACGCTGGTTCCTGGCCGAGAGGTCCGCGTGATAGCTGCGCCCGGTGCCGCCGGCGTCGGAAAAGACGAGGATGCGCTTGGCGTCATCCATGAAGGCGGCGGTCTCGGCGAGGTTCGCGGACGGCGCGCGCTTTTCCACGGCAAGCCGGTCACCCATGCCGCCTGCGCCTGCCTTGCGGACGATGCGGCGGGAGCGCCCCGTCACCTCGGCCACCATATCCGTGCCGAAGCGCTGCACAATCTGGTCGAGCGCGCCCGGAACGGGCGGCAGCGATGCGAGCCGCTCGATCAATTCATCGCGGCGTGCGACGGCCTCTCGGCTTTCAACTGGCTGGCCATCGCGGAAGATCGGCCGCGACGACAGATTGCCTTCGCTGTCAGTGAAGGGTTCGTAGAGTTGCACCGGAAAGGAATGGGCGAGATAGTCGAGAACATATTCTCTCGGCGTGATGTCGACGCGCACGTCGTTCCATTCGTCGGTGGCGATTTCGGCGAGGCGGCGTTCCATCAGCGCTTCGCCGGTCGAAACGATCTGCACGACGGCCGCATGACCGTCGTTGAGATCGCGCTCGACGGAGCGGATCAGGGTCGGCGTCTTCATCGAGGTCAGCAGGTGGCCGAAGAAGCGCTGCTTGGTCGACTCGAAGGCTGAGCGAGCGGCGGACTTGGCCTGTCGGTTAAGAGTTCCCTCGGAGCCGGTGATGTTGGCGGCTTCCATCGCCGCGTCGAGATGGTTGTGGATGATCGAGAACGCGCCGGCATAAGCGTCGTAGACGCGGCGTTGTTCGTCGGTCAGCCGATGCTCGACCAGTTCGTATTCGACCCCGTCATAGGAGAGCGAGCGCGAGGTGTAGAGGCCGAGCGAGCGCAGATCGCGCGCCAGCACCTCCATCGCCGCGACGCCGCCGTCCTCGATAGCTTCGACGAATTCCGCGCGGGTGGCGAAGGGGAAATCTTCACCGCCCCAAAGCCCAAGTCGCTGCGCATAGGCGAGATTGTGGACCGTCGTTGCCCCGGTCGCAGAAACATAGACGATGCGAGCGTCGGGCAGCGCGTGTTGCAGGCGAAGCCCCGCGCGCCCTTGTTGCGAGGGCGTAACGTCGCCGCGGTCACTCCTACCGCCGCCGGCGTTCTGCATGGCATGGCTTTCGTCGAAAATGATCACTCCGTCGAAATCGGAGCCCAACCAATCGACGATTTGCCGCACGCGCGAAACCTTTTCCGCCTTCTCGTCGAAGCGCAGCGTAGCGTAGGTTGCAAATAGGACGCCTTCCGACAACGCGATCGGCTTGCCTTGCGGAAACCGCGACAGCGGCATCATCAGCAGGCGCTCCATGCCGAGCGCCGCCCAATCGCGCTGCGCGTCTTCGATCAGCTTGTCGGATTTGCTGATCCACACCGCCTTGCGGCGACCCTGGAGCCAGTTGTCGAGGATGATGCCGGCGGACTGGCGGCCCTTGCCGGTGCCGGTGCCATCGCCGAGCATAAAGCCGCGCCGGAAGCGGACGGCGTTCGCAGCGTCGATGGGTGCGGCGCTAACGCTGTCCCAGGTCGCATCGACCGTCCACATGCCGGCGAGATGATCGCCATGCGCTTCGCCGGCGTATATTACGGTCTCCAGCTGGGCGTCCGAAAGCAACGTCCGGATGTTCTCCGGCAGCAACGGTCGATAGCTGGGCTTCGGCGGCGCGACGCTCGCCATCGCGGCGGATTGCACGAGCTTGGTGGGGTGCGCCTGAGAGCCGGGAATACGGATCGACTGCAATCCGTATTCTTCATAGATCGCCTCGGTCAGGCGCGCGCTTTCGGGCGGCGTCCAGTCCACGGTGTAATAGGCGAGCGGCACGCCCTGGGGATCTAGAGAGGAAGGCGCGGTTGGGCGTACCGAGGCGGCGCGCGAGTGGTAGCCGCGCACGGTTTTCGGAGATGGCGAGGCCAAAGTCGCAACTACGGGCAGCGTGACGGGAAGGCGTGGCGGCACGTCCGCCGCGATCCATTCGAGTAGCGTGGCGACATCGGGCGCCGTGCCTGGCGAGTTCGGGAACAGCGTCGGATCGTCGGCCGGCAGCTTGTCGATGACGGTCAGCCGGGTCGGGAAGGTTGTTCCGTGTTTGGCGTAGACCGCGCCTTCGATCGTGGCGGTGAACACGACGCGTCCGCGCTCCTGCAGCCGTGCGAAGGCGTCGCGCCAGTCGGGCATGTCCGGGCCGACATTGGCGCCGGTGATTGCAACCAGTCTGCCGCCGGGCGCAAGGCGGTTCAGCGCCGAGGCGACGTGCCGAAAGCCGGCATCCTGCACGCGGCCGGCGACATGCGCCATCGCCGAGAATGGCGGGTTCATCAGCACGACCGATGGTACGACCGAAGCATCGAGGTGATCGTCGATCTGCGTCGCGTCGAAGCGGGTAACGAGGATAGCAGGGAAGAGCGAGGTCAGCAGATTGGCGCGCGTCTCGGCCAGTTCGTTGAGGATCGGCGAGCCGCCCGCCATCGCCGCGAGGATGGCGAGCAAGCCCGTTCCGGCCGAAGGCTCCATGACGCGGTCGGTCGCCGTGATCGCGGCCGCCGTCAGCGCGGCGAGGCCCAGCGGCAGCGGCGTCGAGAATTGCTGGAGCGCCTGGCTTGCCTCGGAGCGGCGCGTTTGCGTCGGCAACAGGCCGGTGATCTTCATCAGCACGGAAAGGCGTGCAGCCGGAGACGCGGCTTTGCGGAACAGCGTCTTTCCGTATTTGCGCAGGAGCAAGACTATCGCAACCTCGCATGCCTCGTAAGCCGCTTTCCAGTCCCACGCGCCAGAGGCGTCGGACGCTCGATGAGCGGTTTCCATGGCGCGCCGTAACAGGTCGGCGTCGATCCGCTCGCCGCGTTCAAGATGCGTAATCAGAAGATGCCCGGCGGCGAGTATGCCCGACGACGGGGCGAGCGAAGGCAACGCGGCGGGCGCGGCGGCCACGGAGGAGTGGACGTGCATGGGAATGAAGCCTCAAGGAGAGCAGAAAAGGGCAAGCCCGCGCGCCGCTCTCTCTCGACCGCCCGGACCCACCCGTCCCGGCGAGCCTCTCCCTCTCAAGGCCGGACATGAAAGAAAGCGCCCGACCGTGAGGTGGAGCGCTTCTGATGATCAGCCGAACCGCCGACTTGCCACGCAAGTGTGTAGGCGTTGGCCGCGATGGCTTCATCGACGGACGCGTCAGACATTTGATCGTCGTACTCGCGTTCGCGCTGTCGGTAGAGCCAGCGCACGAGGTCGCGAATTGCTTCAGTCACGACACTTTCCGCATCGTGGGTCATTTCCTGCCCAGTCGGGCTGTCGCGCTCGACGGCGATGTCTATGCTTATTCGTGATAGTAGCGTGCCCGATGGGTCACTGTTGCGAAAAGCTGATAGAAGTTGCGCCGCTGGGTCGATGCGAGAGCGTCGGCGATCCGATGAAGCTCAATGTTCGTTGGCGCAGAGGTACGGATATGCCGCGCGGCAGACTTCGCGTGCGCGTATTGGCCTTCAAAACGGGCCCCGTCTCCCTGGCTCCAAAAGCCTGAAAACCAGATGCACGGTTTCTGACGCGCGCCGCCGCCGAACAGCCTGCCATTTCGCCTCGCCAGGCTGACGCCCAGGATCGCGCAGATGCGTTCGAAATCCTCATAGACAGCGTTGTACCAGTCAAAATCGAACCCGACTTCGCGACACCATCTACGGGCCTTGTCCTTGGCGTCGTTCGATAGCTCATGGAGCTGGTAGACGGTGGTTTCGAAGAATTCTGGCCATCGCCGTCTCCTCCGTTGAGGACCGAGGCGAGCCAGCCGTCGATATAGATCCAGCCCAAAGTCTCGCCGGTGGCGAGATCGAGCACGTGCGCGCCGCCGCCGAAGCCGTCGAGCCGGGGTCTCGAGCAGGTGTTGGCGTACTGGAAGCCTCATCGGCCATTGAGGCTGAATTTGGCGGCGCAGCGTTTTACGAACTGGATCAGCCGCTCGGGATCGCCGGTGACGTCATCGCGCATCCAAATGGCTGCACCGCCGTGATCAGGCTGGATCGACAGCAGAAATCCTTCGGACGACGGTTCTTCCGACGCGCCTTCGGCGGACAGCGCATTGCAGAGATCAAGCGCGCGCGCGGCGCTTTCGGGCGTGCCGACGTCGAGCAGGCATGAGAAATGGGTGAAATAGTCGGCCATGTCAGGCTCCTGAAACGAAAGCGCCCGGCGCAAGGCCGGGCACTTGGGAAAGCTCTGTGTGATCAGCAGGGAGCGGCTTGCGCCGCTCCCTGCCTCGATCGATCACTCGGCGGCGATCGTCGCGTGCTCGTCCTCCTCGGTATCATTGGGCTCATCGTCGTCGCCGTCGTCCGTGAGGAAAGCGGGAAGCGCTTCGTCTCCACCGCCCTGGACGGCGGGATCGTTCGCCCCGTCGCCCTCGGTGCTGGCGAGACGCAGCGGCTCGGGCAACCAGCCGGTGTCGGACAGCAGCCGTTCGGCCTCCTTGGCCATGTCGCTCTTTTTCATGTGGTCGATGAGATGCGCGGCCCGGTCGCCGCCGCCCTCACGGACGGCTTCGAGGATGCGGGTCTTGGTCACGCGGCTGAGATAGTTGCCGAACGTCGGTCGCCATCCCGCCTGCGCCATGTCGAGGCCAGACGCCCGCGCCAGCCGATCCGCCTGCGCGAGGCGGACCTTCAGCCCATGCTCGCTGACACCTGAACCGCCGTACGGATTGGGCCGCTCATAGAGCGCGTTGACGCCGTAGCTGACGCAGTGGGCGAGCAACTCCATGCGGTCGTCATCACTGAGCACGACGAGCCAGTCCCAGAGGGCCTGGTCTTCAGCCGGAACCTGATCGCCCCAGCGCTCGTGCCGGTCGGTGACGGCTTTCGCCGAGAGGCAATCTTTCAAATCCTCGGCCTGCACGGCGAAGTGAATGGACCGGACATTGGCTTCGAGCGCGCCCGTCGCCGGGCGATGCAGAAACGCGTCCGACACCAGCTTGTGCAGCAACGCCGTCATGGCGACGCGCGGGTGGTTGGCCACGGCGTCTCGCAGCGCCAGCGTGCGGTGCGCCGTCAGCTCGGTGACGAGGCGCTCGGGCAGCGGCTTGATGCCGTCCTCTTCGTCTTCCTCCGCCGGCGGCGCCACCTGGCCGCCGCTGGTGACGACGGCGCGTTGGACGGCAGGCGTTGCCGGCTCGCCGTCAATGATCGACCCGATTTCCCCGGTGACATCGGCAATCGGCTCGACGGGCAGGTCATCCTCGGGCCGCACATAGCCGCGGTCGACCTTCAGCTTGCCCGCCGCATCCAGGGTGACGAAGACGCCGGCGATGGCGATGTCGGCGGGGTCGTAAAGCACGGGCCGATTGTCGAGTTCCTCCAGCGCCGCCTCGATTTCACCGAGACGCTGATCGACGTCATCCGGCAGTTCGTTGGCGCTTTCATATTCTTCGGAGAGACGGTTGTAGTCGGCCTGCAACGCGTCGCGCGTCGCCTTTTCTTCCTCGGTCATGTCGAGCGTCGTCCCGGAAATCGCCCGCAAGCCATGGGTCACGCCGTAAGGAAGGCTTATCGCGGCTTCGACCCATTTCCAGCCCTCGGCGGCGATTTCGTCGGCGGCGGCCTTGAGCTTCCCGGCGACCAGGCGATCAAGCAGAGCAACATCCTGGAGCCATCCGCCGTCGTCGGACTGGAAGAGGTCGCGCATCACGACGCCGTCGGCCGCCTCGTAGGCGTCGATACCGACGAAGACGGCGCGCTTGTCGGAGGCCCGCACGGTGGTCTCAGTCAGCATCCGCCGGATCTGCCACGGCTCCTTCTGCCAACCAGCGCCAACCGCGTCCCAGACCTGTTCCTGACGAGCGTGATCGGCCGAGACTGTGAAGGCCATCAACATTTCGAGCGTCATGCCGTCGTCGGCGTAGACGTCGAGCAGTTTTGCCGAAACCGCCGCGAGGCGAAGCCGCTGCTTGACCACATTGACGCCGACGAAGAAGGCGGCGGCGATTGCCTCCTCGGTCATGCCCTTTTCGCGCATCGCCAGAAACGCGCGGAACTGATCGAGCGGATGCAGCGGCGCGCGGTCGATGTTTTCGGCGAGCGACACCTCATCGGTCAGGATGCCGCTAGCTGCGTCACCAATTACGCAGGGGACCGGCGCGGTCTTCGCGAGGCGCTTTTGCTTCGCCAGCAATTCGAGCGCGCGATAGCGGCGGCCCCCAGCGGGCACCTCGAACATGCCGGTCTCCTTCCCCTCGGCGTCGAGGACGGGGCGAACGTGCAGCGACTGGATGAGGCCGCGCCGGGCGATGGATTCGGCCAGTTCGTCGATCGAGACGCCCGCTTTCACGCGCCGGACGTTAGCTTGGGCGAGCACCAACTTGTTGAAGGGGATGTCGCGCGACGACGACAGTGTGATCTTCTGGACGGCAGTAGCCATGATCCTTACTCCGCGACGGACGCCGAGAGACTCTCTCTCGACCCGAAATCCGTCACAAAGCGAAGCGCCGCCCACTTCCTCTGCAGGGGCCCGCAACAAAGCCATTGACCGATAAAGTAGGAAAGGGACGCAGACTCCCAATTAGCGGGTCGTTCAATACAAATCAGCTGACATCGGTGACCAAGGCGTAAAGCCGGAGATGCGGAAAATCGCATCTCCGGCTTTGAAGAAGTTCAGGCCGCGCGTTCGAGCAGCTTCTTCGCCTTGGCCTCCAGGTCGAGGCGGGCGTCCTGGTGGGGCTTGTCGCGCGCGACCGCCGTGATGCCCTGCACGAAATCGAAGATGCTCTCGGGCGGCCGGCCTTCCTCGACCAGCACCGCGTCGATGATCTTGGCCGTCTCGCCCTTCGAGAACCCGCGCCGGCGCAGGAAGTCGCTGCGATCCTCATCGGTCCTAGCTACGATCCGCTCGCGCGCCGCCTTTATGCCGTTGATGAAAGGCATGGGCGACGAGTTCGCGAAATTGAGCAGCGCCGGGGCCGCCTCGTGAGCGAAGCGCGAGGTGGCGTATTTGCTGTGCCGAATGCTGATTTCCTCGAAATCCTCGACGCCCCACAGATTGCGATTCTGGCACACGGCGCGCAGATAGAAGCTCGCCATGCCCAGCGTCTTGGCGCCGACTTCCGAGTTCCAGGCATAGAACCCCCGGAAGAACAAATCGGGCGAGCCGTCCGGAAGGCGTCCGGCTTCGATGGGGTTGAGATCGTCGACCAGGAAGACGAACACGTCGCGGTCGCTCGCATAGAGCGTCGTCGTGTCCTTTGAGATATCGACGCGCGGGTTGTAGATCCTAGTCGACCAGTCGAGCACGCCCGGCACCTTCCAGCGCGTGTCGCCGGTGCCGTTGCCGGCGATGCGCTGCACGGCCTCGACCAGCTCGTGATCGTAGATGCGACCGTAGTCCGGTCCGGTGACGGCGCGCAGCTCGACACGACCGGTGTCGGTCTCCAGCGTCTTGATCTGCTCGGCGCGGTTCGAGGTCAGGCCGTATTGCAGATTGATGCCGGCGAGCGTGGCGGGAAGCTGGCGCAGATAGGCGGCGGGCGCGCCGACCTGGGCGGCCAGCTGGCCGAAGCTCCAGTGCGTCGGGGCTACGGGCGCCTCAGCACCGGGGATGATCAGCGACAGCCGCCCGGGATCGGCGCGGCTAGCCTCGACATGGATCAGCGCGGTTTCGACCACGCGGGTCCGGCTGCGCTCGGCCCTATCGCGCACTGAGCTGGCTAATTCGCCGAGCGACAAGAATCGCTCGTCATCGGGCCGCGAGAACCACTCCGACGAAACCCGGCCGATGCGCTCGCCGCGCGTGACATCCACCTTGTAGCCGGTGCTGAGATCGCAGCGGACGTCGAGAACCTGCAGATTCATCGTGAGATCTCCATGACGGGCGCCGAAAGCCTCTCTCTCGGCACTCCACTCGTCACGGAAATCCGCTCCGCACTCTCGCTCTGACCCTGCTGGTACATACACCGGATGGGCGTTCTTGGTAGGCCCCCAGCACGGCTATCGCCGAATGCGCGTCTCGCACCGGCGACATATGAACGCACACAAGCGACAGCCTCTTTTTCGCGCTATAACAACGGCTTACAATGCTCCGCATAATATAGATTATGGAATTTATTGGGTCGGCCTTTGGTACGTTTCATTACGGATGAGGTCACCCACGGGTACGCAGCTTATTGAAATTGACCCACGAAAACAATGCTTTCGCACGTCACCTTCGCTCTTTATCTTCTCGATCTCCCCGCAAAGACTCGGGGCACGGCTCAGGCCGCACGTTCGATCTTGACCTCCAACGGCAGATGGCCTAGCAGGTTCTACCTTTGTTCCGCGTCGGTGGGCGAGAATCAAAAGGGCGCTGGAGTAACGGCAGCCTCCAGATCGGCGCCGGAGACCGTTAACGGCTGACCACTAGAATGCGGCAGCGGGCAGACCGCAAGTCACACGTTGTGGATCGAGCAAAACGCTGGAATTTTGTTCGATACAGTTTCGCGTGACGACGTTAATGTCTAAGGGCCGATCGCTGGTCGCGCCGAAGAGAGATTATGACCACTGCTCGCCACATTGTCGCACTGCTGCGGAGCCATATCGACGGAGATGAGGAACGCTTCCTCTCCGTGGCAACCCAGCTTGCTGCGCTTGAAGCGCGGCAAGGGCATGGGAAGCTCGCGCAAGAACTTCGCGAGCTGATTGACGCCGCGAAGGGCAAAAGCGCCACCGTCGCGCGTCGCGGTGCCGGCCCCGTCCCGCTGGCGCAGCCTAAGGGCGAACTGAGCGGCGTCCTTGCAGCTCGCTATTCGGACATTCGTCTTAGCACGATGGTACTCGGACTTGATCTGCACGAGCGTCTGGCGCGTGTCATCACCGAGCAACGGCAGCAAGAACGCCTTCGGGCACACGGCCTCGCGCCGCGTCGAAAGCTCCTCCTTGTCGGTCCCCCCGGTTCGGGGAAGACCATGACAGCGTCCGCTTTAGCTGGTGAGCTGAAGCTTCCGCTGTTCACGGTGCTGTATGATGGGCTGATTGGCAAGCTGATGGGTGAGACCGCCACGCGACTTCGGCTTGTGTTCGACGCGATCGCTGTCCAGCGCGGCGTGTATCTCTTCGACGAGTTCGATGCGATCGGTTCCCAGCGGTCAGGCCCGAACGACGTGGGTGAGATTCGTCGCGTCCTGAACTCCTTTCTGCAATTTCTGGAGAACGACGATGGTCCAAGTCTCATCGTCGCAGCCACCAACCATCCGGAGTTGCTCGACAAAGCCGTGTTCAGGCGGTTCGATGATGTCATCCCTTATGGTTTGCCGAGCGCCGAAATCGCGCGTGGAATTCTCGAATCGCACCTTACCAGTTTCGATCTAAAGTCTCTGGATTGGGCAGCGGTTGTCGAGGCAACTTCGGGGTTGAGCCAAGCCGAAGTGTCGCGGGCTGCTGACGAGGCCGCGAAGGCTGCGGTGCTTTGTGAATTTGATGGGATTAAGACGTCGATGCTGCTCTCGACATTGGCGGAGCGCAGAGCCGCTACGAGTTGAGGTAATCGCCGCGAAATGGCCCGAGCACCGCGCAATCGTCCGCACTTCCATATCGAGGGAGGCGGGCAGGCAGAACCCTACACATCGCCGCGACTGGTCATACCGGGCTTGCCACCCGCACGCGTGAGGGCGGCACACGCGCAGAAGCTGGAGAGAGCGATCGGAAGCGCCGTCGCTGACGGTCGCCGCAACCTTGCAGCGCGCGACAATGCGGTGGCCGAAGGAGAAAAAGGCTTCTATCTCGAATTCGAGATTCCGGCAGCCGAGCGAGCAGCCGTCGAGGGCCTCGAGAACCGGCCCGCTGCGATCGAACTGGTGGCAGTCCGGCCAGTTGCAGAAGGTGATGAGACGGTCAAAGCGACTGTTTTCGTGCCGGAGCGTTCCGCAGAGTTTTTCGCACGGAAGATAACAGCGTACCGCGACGAGAACACAAGAACGGGCAAGCCCAAGAATGAAGCCCTGGTCGCCCGGATAGAGGACGTCCGGCTTGCCGTTGTCCGTTCGCTCTTCACTGACGACATTACTCTGTTTCCTCATGACGGGCGGCAGGCCTGGTGGGAGGTGTGGGTTCGCGATGGCCGGGTTGAGACCCTTCGACATGTGGCGGAGCGGCTCAACATCGCGTTAAAGGCTCACGCGATCAGTTTTCCGGAACGTGATGTTGTTTTGGCTCTCGCGACCGAAGAGGTAATGGGGCGGTTAGTCGAGAATTCGGACGCCGTTGCGGAGCTTCGCTTGGCGAAGGATACACCAACGTTGTTCCTGGAGATGCGACCGGTTGAGCAGTCGGATTGGGCGGACGATCTCGTCGACCGCGTCGATAGCCCCGATGTGTTGGCGCCGGCTGTTTGCATTCTCGACAGTGGCGCAACTCGAGCCCATCCGTTGATCGAACCCGGCTTGGCCGCTCCGGATCAGCACGCGTATGACGACGCGTGGGGCGTCGGGGATAGCGCCTTCTGGAACGGACATGGAACGTCAATGGCCGGAGTCGCGCTCTACGGTGATCTGGAGGCGGCCCTCAGCCATGGCGATAGAGTCGATCTGCGTCATCGTCTTGAAACTGTGAAGATCCTGCCACCTCACGGCCAAAATGACCCTGAACTTTACGGCGCAATCACGGAAGAGGGCATCCGCAAAGCAGAGGCCCGTGCGCCGCGTCGCCGTCGCGTGTTTTGCCTAGCCGTGACGAGTGAGATCGGCCTTGGTCGTGGGCGACCGTCGTCGTGGTCAGCGGCGATTGATAAGCTCTGTTATGGCGGCGGGGATCGTAGGCGTCTTATGGTGCTCGCCGCTGGGAATCTCCGCGGCGACATCGAAGCAGAAGGCTATCTCGATCGGAACGATCTGGAAGAGGTCGAGAGCCCGGCGCAGGCTTGGAATCCGCTCGTTGTAGGCGCCTATACGGACAAGATCGCGATCACGCACCCGGATTACGTGGGCTGGGCTGCCGTTGCTCCTGCAGGCGATTTGTCTCCGGCCAGTCGCACGTCTGGTATCTGGGAGCGACAATGGCCGATCCGTCCGGACGTCGTCTTTGAGGGCGGCAACTTCGCACACGATGGCGCGAACCCGGCCTCGGCGATCGACGACCTTCAACTGATTTCGACGCACTACCGACCGAACAGGCGGCTGTTCGAAACGTTCGGTGACACGAGCGCTGCTGCTGCGCTGGGCTCCAATCTCGCGGCTAGCGTGCTGGCAGCGCGGCCGGAGCTTTGGCCAGAGACCGTGCGCGGCCTAATGGTACATTCCGCGGAATGGACGCCAGCAATGCGGGCGCGTTTCGCCGCTGCCGCATCTCAGGTCCAGAAGATGGCGATGCTGCGCCGATATGGTTGGGGCGTGCCCGACCTTGGTCGGGCACTATGGAGCGCGACGGATGACGCTACTCTGATGGTTGAGGACGCGCTGCTGCCCTTTCGGCGCGATGGCTCTGTCATCAAGGCGCGCAACATGAACCTGCATCATCTGCCTTGGCCTCGCGACGAGTTGCTCGCGCTTGGCGATCAGGATGTTGAACTGAGGCTGACATTGTCGTATTTCGTCGAGCCTAATCCTGGCGAACGAGGTTGGACACGTCGGCATCGCTACGCTTCGCACTCCCTGCGATTTGCCGTCAAACGCTCGCTCGAAAGCCTTCAGCAGTTTCGTCAGCGTATAAACAGGGCTGCAGAGGCGGAGGAAGCTGGGCGAATCGGAGTTGCTGCAGGTGGGGATGACTGGGTTCTCGGTCCCATCCGCGATCGGGGTTCGATCCATTCGGACATCTGGCGCGGGAGCGCCGCAGCGCTCGCAGAGCGCGACGCAATCGGCGTCTTCCCTGTGAGTGGCTGGTGGAAGGAGAAGCCGATGCTGCAACGCTGGGATCGTTCAGTTCGATACGCTCTTCTCGTATCAGTGCGTGCTCCTGGCGCCAACATCGATATCTACACGCCTATCGCCAACCGGCTCGCAATTCCTATTCCGGCTGCATAAATGGCCTGACCGTCGCGGTCTAGAGCAAAGTTGTTTGCAATCTCGGACGTTCCCGTTCCTCATTGCTCCAACTGCTGGACCGTTCGGCGGCACGTTGCATATTTTCTCGCTCGGAGTGATTCAGGGCAAACATTATATCTCGGGGGGACGCAAAATTGGCTAGCGAACCGGCGCCAATTTCTAGAATGAACGCAGGCGGCCGGGCAACAGAAGCTGGGATGGCGTTCCAGGCCGAGGTCGGGACTTGGCTCGCCGCCCATCTACTGGCGCGTATGCCGGTCGGCGGGCGCTTTGGCCTCGCCAATACCGCCTTGCCAGTCTGCATTCAGCTCGAAACCGGAGATGGGCTCGACGATATCCGCTTGGATCAGGATGACTCTAGTCGCATCGAGCTGCAGAGTAAGACCAGCGCTGGGTTGACTACCGATCCCAATAGCCCGTTGGGCAAAACCCTAAGGCAGCTCGTACGCATCGTGATGGACGCCCGCGGTACCGGCATTGCGGTCGATCCGATGAAAACGCGCGCCATTCTGGCTGTTGCCGCCAATGCGCCGCGCTCGCTCGACGCACTGGAGCGGGGGTGCCGTGCATTCGATCTTGGCGGCAGCTGGGCAACCACAAAGGCCGGGCGCTCTTCGGCGGAGCGCGACGCTCTCGATATCTTTGAGACCCATGCGCGATCCGCATGGGTGACACATTCAGTCACGTCCCCGACCGACGACGAATTGGTGATGATGGCGCGGCTGTTCCGCATCGAGCGCTTTTCAATGAACGAGGGCGAGGTCAACTGGCGCGAAGCTTCGCGACTGCTCGGCGCTCGGCTTTATGGCGCTGAAGCCTCCGGCGACGCGCCATTGCGCGAGTTGAAAGACATTATTCGTGGCATGATTGGTAGTTGTCAACGGCGGAGAGATTTCCGGCCAGTGTGGCGGAGTAAAAGCAGGCCAGTGGCGGGGAGGATGCGCCGGCATGAAAAGGGGCCCGATCGGGCCCCTTTTCATGCCGGCGGCGAAAAAATTTTCGGGGCCTATGTGGGGGCGATCTCGCCCGTCAGCGGATCGACGATCTCTTCGGCGGGCTTGTCTTGGGCGCCCGCGATGGTGGGCTTGCGCCGTCGCGTGGATTGGATCAGGCGGTAGCTCTCGCCGTTCATCGACAGAATATGGACATGGTGGGTCAAACGATCGAGAAGCGCGCCGGTCAATCGTTCCGCGCCGAACACCGACGTCCATTCTTCGAAAGGAAGGTTTGACGTCACAATGGTCGAGCCGCGCTCGTATCGCTGGCTGAACACTTCGAACAACAACTCGGCGCCCGTCGTGGAAAGCGGGACATAGCCGAGTTCGTCGATGATCAGCAGCTTCACCGCCGCAAGGTCGCGCTGCAACTTCAGCAAGCGCCGCTCGTCGCGAGCCTCCATGAGTTGATGGACCAAGCCCGCCGCCGTCGTGAAGGCGACCGAGAAGCCTTTCTGGCAGGCCGCCAATCCGAGGCTGAGGCCGATGTGAGTCTTGCCTGTGCCGCTGTTGCCGAGCGCGATGATATTGTCGCGACGCAGGATATATTCACAGCGGGCGAGTTCGAGAACCAGCATCTTGTTGAGGCTGGGAATGACCGTAAAGTCGAACGTGTCGAGGCTTTTGACGGCGGGAAAGCGCGCCTGACGAATGCGGCGTTCGACGACGCGCCGCTCCCGATCGATCAGTTCCAGTTCGACCAATCGCAGGAGATAGGCGGCATGATCGATGCCCTCGCGCGCCGCCTCCCTGGCCACCTTGTCGTACTCGCGCAAGATCGTCGGCAGCTTGAGTTGCTTGAGGTGATGCCCGAGCAGAAGCTGTGGCGTTCCGCTCGTCGTGCCCGACGGCATCGTCTGCGCGGCGGCGGGCTTGTCGGCTTTGTCCGCGACGCTCATGCGGCGCTCCCTGACAAGAGCACGGCATAGTCGCTCGCCAACGTCGTTCTGACGTTCGTTTGCGGAAGATAGGGATAGCTCGCCAGATTGAGACGCGGCGGCCGCTTCTCGATGCGCGCCAGCACAATCTGTTTGACCGCATCGAAGCCAATCGCGCCTAGCCGGATCGCGTCGTTCACCGCGCCGACGACGATCTCCTTGGGCGCGGCCTCCATGAGCCGCAACACCTGGATGAACTCGCGCTTGCCGCGATTGCCCATCCGGGCTTCGAGGAGATGGCGCAGATGCTGGAAGCCCTCCGGCAGATCCCAGCCTTGCAACGCCGCCGCCTGGTCGAGCGCGTTCGGCTTCATCTCGATCAGCGCCAGATAGTGCAGCGGCTCATAAATGAAGACGCCCTGGCCGTAGGAGCGTGCGTGGCGGGCGATCTCGGTCCCGCGACACAGGATCGCCACCTCTTCGACGAAGCCCTTCACAAGGACCTCCTGGAAGCCGTAGGCGGTGGGCGTCGAATAGTCGTTGCCGCGATAGCGCACCAGCGCCGTTGACGAGACCCGGGCCGCGCGCTTTTCGCAGGGCTCCAGCGGCGCAGCGGGTAAATCGTCGAGAGCGTCGGCGTCGGCGACCAAGCGCTCGCCAATCGTCTCGTGATGACGCCCGGCGCGGTCCGATTGCCGCGCGATGCAGTTCTCGCTCAACATGGCGTTGAGCGCCGCATAGCTTGGCGCAACCGGGATCGGCGTCATGAAGTTCGCCCGCGCATACTTCACCAGCCCTTCGACCTTGCCCTTGTCATTGCCTTTGCCCGGCCGTCCGAACCGATCCTTGAACAGGTAGTGGCTGACCAGTTCGGTGAACGCGCGCGTGCGCTCGCGCCGGCCGTCGCCGCAGATCTTGGCCACCGCGATCTTGAGATTGTCGTAGAGAATCGACATCGGCACGCCGCCGAAGAAAACAAACGCGGAGATGTGCCCATCGAGGAACGCCTCCGTCGTTTCCGCCGGATAGGCCTTCACGAAGCAGGCGTCCGATTGCGGCAGGTCCATGCAAAAGAAATGGATCTTCTGCCGCACGCCGCCGATAACGCCCACCGCTTCGCCGAAATCCACCTGTGCGTGCCCAGGCGGATGCGCCAAAGGCACGAAGGTCTCGCGCCCCCGCGCTCGTTCGACCCGAACGTGATCCTTGACGACCGTGTAGCCGCCGGCAAAGCCATGCTCGTCGCGAAGACGTTCGAATATCCGCTTGGCCGTGTGCCGCTGCTTCACCGGCGCCGTGCGATCCACCTCCAGGATAGCCTCGATCACGGGGATCAATGGACCAAGCTTCGGTTTATTTGGCGGCCGCTGCCGCACATACCCGGGCGGCAGCGAGAACCGGCACATCTTCGAGATCGTCTCTCGGCTTAAACCAAAAACCCGAGCCGCTTCCCGTCGACTCTTGCCATCGTTGAAAACAAACTGCCGGACCGCTGCGTAAACCTCCACGACAAACATCCCTTCGGCATCCCTCCGTCCACAGGACAAAGAAACGCCTTACCACTGGCCGGATTTTACTCCGCCGCGGTCGCACAGCGCGCCGCTTCAGTGGCTGGTTTTGTCACCGCCGCGCACACAAAACCCTATTCCAGATGGATTAGACTTCCGCAAACCCAGCCCTGAGCTAGACGCGTACGTGCGTTCAGTCGTGCCACGCGGATGGGACGAGCACCTCAAGGTTCAATTGTTCGATCGCGGCGTCCGCACCCCCCTGGGTTGGCTGCTGTCTGCGCGTGCGACCAAGGAAATTGTCGGTCAATTCGATGGACCCGGGACGACGTCGGCGTGCGAATCTGTCAGCGAAAGGGTGAAGTACACGAATTTCTGCTCATTGGTCTTTATTGCTGAATTCGTGGATAGAAACAAAATTGCGCGTTGAGCGACTCGCTGTTGGTTTCGCGGAAGTCTCGCCTGTCTTTCTGCGACTGCCTGATCCCCATTGTCGCACTGCCCACCAATCAGAAGACAGTTTCCAGCGGCTTAGCACTACTTTGGCAGATTTGGTTTGCCGAGGCTCAAAAGAGGTCTTGCGCAGTGCGGGCATCTCGTCGGAGGAGTTCGCACGAACACGTCGAGGATGGCCTATCTTATGGCCGGTAAACTTGGCTGCGGCGGTGGGACTTCGATTCTTTTTTTCCCGTCCCGAAACCATTATAAGGGCGTTCAAAGGATCCCCCATGCCCGGTATCGCCCTCTACCGGTCGCCTCACGCAATCCAAGCTCGGCAACGAGATTTTGCGCCGCGCGGGGCGTAACGCCTAATTCCCGCGCGATCATGCCCGCCGAGACGATCGGGCGCCTCTGCACATAGTCGATGAGGTCCGGCAGGCGGGAGGTGGAGCGGCGGCTGTCGAGTTTTCGCAGCAGAACCAAGCGAGCGAGAAGCCAGCGATCATGGAGTTCGAGGCCGAGCTTGGCGGTCGCGGTCATGCCGTCGAGCTGCGCTATTAGGCGGGTCGCGGCGTCGTGAGCCCGTCGCCGTTCGCGCGGCGCGGCCCTCGCGCCCTTGGCGAGGCACGCGAGATGGACGTCCGTCTTGCCGCGCGCGCGCAGCAGCGCGGCGGCGAGCAGCCGCCCAAGCCCGAGCGCGTGTTGCAACGGCTCGATGGCGTTCCACGCCTCGGCCGCGAGCGCGGCGGCGAGGGTCGGCGGTAGCTCACGGGTCTCGGCGACGATCGCGCTCCATTCGGCGAGGCGGGCGTCCTCGTCCCAATCGAGATCGTAGACCAGGGGGTCGCGCTCGGCCGGAAGCGGTTCCGGAGTCGGCGTTTCGCCGGCAAGCGTCTTGTCGGCGAAGGCGATGGCGGCGTCGACCGAGGCGTATAGGTCCGCGTATTCCTCCTCGTCGCCGCCGGCGAGCAGGGCCGAATCTTCCTCCTCGTCGTAGGTCGCAGCGTCTGCGGCTTCGCTCACGTCCTCGCCAACCCCCTCCCCTGCCCTGCCCCGAAGCGCGGCGAGCCCGGCGTCGGAGAGCGCCCAACCGGGCTCGGCGGACGCAATGCGCCGGCGAGTGCGCAGGATCGCGTGAGCGCGGGTGAGTTCGTGGGTCGGCGTGCGCACGTCCATGCCGGCGTCGTGGAGGACGAGGTCTTCGATCTGGACGAGTTCGCCCTCGAGCCAGAGCGCCGCGGCGGCGTCCAGAAAATGCGTACGCGCGATCCATCCCTCCCGGATTGGACTTTTCGCCAGTCGTTCGTCGAGCCGGGCGAGCGCATCCTCGGCGCGGGCGATGGGCTGTGCGAGGGCGCGCCAGTCGAGATCGGCGAGGAGGTCGCGCGCGTTCGTCATGGCGGGGCTTCGCTTGTCTCGCTCGCCAGCTTCGCGCCGGCCTGCTGGAGCTGCGCGCGCGTCGCGGGCATGCGGAGAAGCGTCGCCGCAAGCCGCTCCCTCCACCGCGGCCTGCGCGCGGCGGCGTCGTCATAGGCCTCGGCGAGATCGTCGGGCCGATCCTCGGCCAGCGCCTCGATCAGGAACGCGGCCTGCGCGCGATCCTTGACGGCCTTGAGACTGCCGGGGCCGTCCTTGCGGCGGTCGGCGACAATCAGCTTGTGGATTGCGAACCGCTCGGGGCGCGGGATTTGGACGAGCACGCCGCGGCGGTAGGGAACGGCGGCGGCGATGGGGTCGGCGATCAGGAAGTTGAGATGGTGCAGCGCCTGCGCCTCGACCTTGAGCGCCGCCAACGGCCGCACGCCTTCTTCCTCATCAAAACTCGGCGTCAGGAACTCGACGAGCAGGTCGCCGCGCGTCTGGCGCCAGCGCCAGGCGCCGGCGCGCTGCAACTGCGGAACGGCCTCGAAGGCAAAATCCTTCAAGATGGATTGCAGCGGCGGCGAAGCTTCGTCGTCGAGCGCGAGCGAGAGGCGCTCGAAGCTGGCGATGTCGATATCCTGGGTTTGCGCGGCCTGGTCGAAGGCGTAGCGCAGGCCGAGTTCGCCTTCGTAGAGACGAAAGGCCTGCGTGCCGACGATGGTGCCGCCGAGGCGGAACACCCCTGCATGGGCGAAAGCGTTGAGCAGCGCGCCGATCGAGGCGTCGACGCCCAGAAACCCTTCGGCGCGAAGGATGCGGATCAGTCGGGCTCGGGACGCCTGCGCCTCGGCGCGACGGGCTGCAAGCTCCGCGTGGCGCGCGAGGCGAGCGCGGATTTCGTCGGTGTCCTCGCCGATGTAGGTCTTGCGCACCTCGGAGCCGACGCGGAAACTGTCGTACCAATAGATTTTGCCCTTCCGCTCGACACGGGTCGGCGTGCCGCGCAGGTCGGCGACGGCCTCGTCTTTGAACGAGGCGAGAAGGTCGAAATAGGCGGCGTGGGCGATGGCGGAATGGCGGCGGAGCATGTTCAACGCGTTTGGGTTTCGTTGAACATAGCTTCATGTTCAACTGTCCGCAAATTCGTTGAACACGATTATGGTAACCAATGTCTAAAAGGCCACCAAAGAGCTTTGGAAGCCAATATGGTTGAGGTACAACGCATTGAATATATGATTATGATCAGCGCTAACAGAAGTGAAAGGTGGCATACGTTCTTTCACTCGAATACGCAAATTTGACGTCTCTCACTATCGATAATGACCTCTTATCACAAATTACTACGACTACGCGAATAATTAGACACTAAATGATATTGCTTATGCAAGTCCAATAGCATAAATAGGCGATAAAAAATGTCGAGAAACGTCCAAACTCCAACATATTTTACAAATGGCATTATAATCGTCAACATCCGTTGTCGGTTGCCAAGGCATCTCCCTGCAAAGTTTCGGATTTACTTAGGTTTAATATCACTAAGAACCTTCCCGTTGTCACTTTGGTCCTGATAGCCCGCCGCGAGTTCATCGGCGAACTGCGCAATCGAGCGCTAATCGCACTGGGCCCGAGAGCACCAGCTCCTGGAACCACACTGTTCAAGCTATCTCGGCATGGCGCTCTCGTTTCGCCGTTAGCCGAGTTGGCCGTTGCTGAAGGCCTGCACCTAGGGCTTGTTCGAGCTCCTCGGCGACCTTGTCAGCCGCCAAGAGCAAAGCCTTGTCGAGGTGAACATAGCGCTGAGTGACGCCTCGCCCGGTATGGCCTAGTAGGCCCGCGATCGTCAGCTCGGAAAAACCCATGTCTCCCGCCACGCTGGCGAAGGTGTGCCGAAGCACATGCGGTGTGACATCCCTGAGTTCGGCCGCCAGACAGAGCCGCTGGAGAACCCGGACGACGCCGACGAAATGCCCGTCGCCGACTTCGGCCGGGAAGACGTAGGGATTTTCGTTTTGGCCGCGAGGCTGAACTAACAGCAATTTGAGTGCCGGCTTGCCGATGGCGCGCAGCTGGGCGCCACTCTTGGTCGTCGGAAAACGCACGCATGGGGCTTCCGGATCAATCCAAGACCGCTCCAGCATTAGGACTTCCATTCGGCGAAAGCCGGTGAGAAGCATGAGGCGGATTGCCGCCAGCGCAACCGGGCTTTCCTGATCGGCTTGCTGGATCGCCTTTCCGAGTGCTGCGATCTCTCCCAGCGAGAGGCGCCGCTCGACCTTGTTGTCCGTGCTTACCTTTCGAACGCCCTTTGCCGGATTATGGCTGATGAGGCGCAGCCGGGCCGCCTGTTCGAAGATCGTGTGCAGCATTCCGACCGTGCGGCCGGCAACGCCGGCGCCACCGGTGGTTATGCCACCGCGGCCCTTCCGAGGTTTGGCCGTCTTGCCGGCGACAACATCGGCCTGAAAGCGTTCGATGTCAGCCAACGTCAGGCTTTGAACCTTTCGGTCTCCGAGGAGCGGGAGAACGTGTGTTTTGATCCGGCTGCGGTCGAGAGCCAGCGTCTTCCTGGCGATCGGCCGGCGGCGGCGACCGAGCAGTTCGCCGCTTTCCGCCTTTTCGAGATACCAGTCGCAGATATCCGCCACTGTGGAGGCGGTGCGCGCAGCGCGCTTTTCCGCGACAGGGTCGCTCCCCTGAGCGACGCCGCTTAGCTGGTTGCGTGCGAGCTTGCGCGCTTCCTCTGCGGTTAACTCGGCCACGGAGCCAAGCGTCAGGCGTTTGCTCCTGCCTTCGGCGTTTCGGTACTGGATGATATAGGCGCCTGCGCCGGTTGGCTTGAAGCGAACGCCAAAGCCGCGCAGCTCGTCGTCCCAGGCGACAACGTCCTTATTGAGGGCGCTGGCAGACTTGCCGGTTCTCGGGCCCTCGGCTTCAGTTTCATTGGCCTTCTTGGGGCGAAGGGAATCTACAAGTCGCTTCGTAAGCTTTGCCATCGCGCAGTGCCTCCTATCTGCTTACCCGAGCAGAAGCATAGCACACGGGTAAGCACTGGGTAAGCAGGAGGGAGAAAAGCAGGGCGTGGACCAGCGAAGTCTGCATGCATCAATGCATTGATTTTTATGCGATAGTCGAAGTGGAGCGCAGCATAGCGAACCTGAGAGTAGGCCCTCCCGCCTCTTGCCAAGGTTGGGGTCGAGGGTTCGAATCCCTTCGCCCGCTCCAAAACTATCTCGTAAGTGCAATATGTTAGAACTGACCTACAAGAGTCGCTTCTGCTTACCGAGCCTGGCTTTCCGGCGCGGGTAAGCTAGGGTAAACATCGCGAAGGCGCTTTCCTGTCGGACTTCGGTCCTGTTCATCGGCTCCCCGGCTCCATCAGCCCCAGAACCCATTTTTGCGACCATGCGAATTTCGCAGCCGCGCCAGGAAATGCGCGTGGCTTTCGATCGCGCCAGGCGACGGCAGGCGCGGGGCGAGATCGCCGCAGGCTTTGAGATCGCGGGCGGCGTAGGGATATTGCTTCGAGGAGCCGCGATCCAGCACGCTCTCGACCAGGCGCCGGTAAAGAAGGCTCGCGGCCTTCGGGAATTTGGTGTCCAGAGCCTCGGCGGCGGGACGCAGCACTTCGTAGAGACGGCCGTCGAGATCGGCTGCGCGCTCGCGAACCAGACGGTCGGTGCGGTCGAGGTCCCGCCATTCGATCAGGAACGCCAGCGCGCGGACGGCGTCGGGGTGCGCCCCGGCGAGGTTCAGCGCTTTCTGTTCGGCGTCGAAATCCTCGAAATCCGGCAGGCGCTTGGGATAAGCGCGCAGATGCGCGACGCTCAGCGTTCGTTCGAAATGTCGCCAGCGCTCCGCCTGCGCCTCCGTCTTGCGGCCGAGCGCTTTGAGGGCGTCGATGCGCAGATCGGTGGCGACGACGTCGTTGGTCACGGAAGCACGCTGCGGTTTGTCGGGCCAGTCCTGCGCCTCGGCGGGACGCGGCCGGCGTTGAGCAACCGGTCGGCCACGTCGACCGCGCGCGTCGCCCATGTCGCCGGCGCAAACGGCGGCGATGAAGGCATCCGGGTCTCTTTCGAGGTCGGCGTCGCGCTTTCTTCCTTGGTGCGCGCCATCTGACCTCCGTTCGCGATGGCCTGATGTAGCCAGGTCGGACGGTAGAAGCGTAGCGCCGTCCAGCGGAATCCGGTGACGACTAGACCTGCCTCCGTTGCTATCGGGGCGCAGTCGTGTGGAGCCTCCGATCGATACCTCGCCAAGCTGGTCGGCCTCGGCGCTGATTTTTCCGCGACCTAGCGGTTATCCAGCAATTAAAGTCACAGCAATCAAACCAGCGTTGGATCCCCAAACGTCAATATAAGTACGTTCGATTGAATAATTTGGCGCTAAGTCGATCAATTACGATTACGCCGCCCGCCACATGAACGCCAATTTTCAAACGATGTTACGCAAAGTTGCGTTTCGGAGGGAAAATAGTCGCGATGTGAACGTCTATATTGAAGGAGACGCCGCTTGAAGCACGATCATTCACCCGGCTTCAAATTGGAGTTTCGTGATCTGCGTTTGGCGGTCGCGGCCTCACAGCA
>Ga0181528_10000316_pt1 | contig 38644 bp, 29 predicted proteins | sample PEATcosm2014_Bin_47_FD_119742 | JGI IMG/M metagenome (GOLD analysis project Ga0181528, IMG submission 119742) | Peatland microbial communities from MTU Mesocosm Facility, Houghton, MI, USA - PEATcosm2014_Bin10_10_metaG | ecosystem: Environmental > Terrestrial > Soil > Wetlands > Peat | place...
CTCCCCAAGTCGCGCCCACCAGGTCGGTTTTGCCGGCAAAACCCAACTCCCCCTGCCTCCAGATGTTAGTGCGCGATCGCGAAACTTACCAGCGGAAGTCACTGATGATAATGCCGTTTAGCAGCAGGAACCGGTGGACGGCGGATGCAAGGGGAGGCGGATCACATGTCCTGCTGTTTGCGTGGTCGCCCCAACTGGCGGTCAAGGCACTCTGGGGACTCGGGATCGTATCGGGCTTCCTCCGCGCCTGTGTAGACCTACAGCTTCTCACTACCCACCCTCGGGTCCTTCATCGGGGTTATGTTGGCCCTGGTTGTGGCCTGCCAGCTCCGGGCATCAAACCGGCGGGCGTCCCCAACTCAGGATCTGGAAACTAAACAGCATTTCCAGTGATCTCCCAAGCAGCACGCTCAGGGTTATGCCTCGATCCGTTTGAATGCAAAGCGCACGGGGCGAGTGCCGCGTTTGGGGGAAGCACGGGTGCAACGATGCGATACGAGTTTGCCCGGCGTTGGTGCGCTAAATGCTTGATCTAGCTGCCCTTTGCCTATTACTGTCTTCATGTGTATACAAAAAGCATACACAGCCAATACGAAGCAGCATTTACAAGAAAAGATATCTTGATTATTTGGGATAGATGCATTCATTCTTTGAACACATTAAAAGCAAAAAAACGATTGCATCATCGGGCCTGTAGGAGTATTGTCGTACTTATATTTTACAAATCAGAAACGCTCCCCCCGTGCGAGGTAGTTCGCATTAGCGATATAAGGAGCGGTGTGCCTCACTCAATTGAGGTAGAGCGATGGGACTCACTGTGCGTGAGCTAGGCTTTGAAATCTGACCTGCCGCCTGACGCTCTCCTCCGATCGACCCTCCAATTCAAACTAAGCCGCCGCCGTTAACTCCAAGGCTTGTGAGAGTTTAGCAGCGTTTCGGGTCCGTTTACCTGGAGCTGTGTACGACTTGCGGCAGCCAGGATTCGAATCCGAGGCCCGGATGCGCAGAATTCACGGAAAGCTGAAAATGCGCTTCCCCGTGAAGACCAACTAAGCAACAACCGGAATGGCTCACTGGCGAGACGGCGCGCGCCAGCGGCCTTTCCGCGTAACCGCCCAACACCCGTCAACTGCCGAAACCTGCCAAGGCCTGTCATTGCCTCTCGCCTGTATAAGGAGAGATCGAATGCTGAAGACGAGAAACCGAATCATCAATTTCCGGGTCACGGAAGACGAGTTCGCACGATTGAGGACTGCGTCGATGGAAAACGGCGCGAGGTGTTTGTCCGACTTTGCGAGAACCGCCATTCTGCATGCCTTGGAGGGTTGCTATGACCACGCCCTTGGTGGTGGAAACGGCAATGACGACCTGCATATGCTGATGCAGCGCCTGGGGCTGGTGGAGCGAAGCATCGCCAAGCTGGAAAGCATGGTGTCCAAGCTCTCCACGGATGAGCCCCAACACATCAGGGTGGGGGTCTCCGTATGAATATGCGGTTATCAAAGAACTGGCCAATGACCCTGTCTGGCATCTGTCTGCTGCTTCTGGCTGCCGGCGCCTGGGCGCAGCAACAGCCGCAGACCGACCGGCGCGCGGCGACGCCGGACAACTATGCGAACCTGCCTGCTCAGCCGCTCGGGGCCAACGACCTGATCGCCGTATCGGTTTACGATGCCCCGGAGTTCAGCCGCACCGTCCGTGTGAGCGAGGACGGCTTCATCCGCCTGCCGATGCTCAAGCAGCGGATCAAAGCCGACGGCGTGATGCCAGCGGCGATGGAGACCGCGATCGCGGAAGCTCTGGTCCGCGAGAAGCTCCTGGTGGAGCCCTTTGTCACGGTGACCGTCGCCGAGTACCAGAGCCGGCCGATCAGCGTCTCCGGCGCGGTACACATGCCGTTGGTGTTCCAGGCCGAGAAGGGCCAGACCACCTTGCTCGAGGCGATCACCAAAGCCCAAGGGCTGCGAGAAGACGCCGGGCAGGAGATTTTGGTGAGCAACACCCAGCCAGGGCCTGACGGCAAGCCACTCCAGTTGACCCGCCGGATCAACGCTCGCAGCCTGCTTGACGCCTCCGACCCCAGCCTGAACCTGCAACTCTATGGCGGAGAAGAGATCCGCGTGCCGGAGGTCGGCAAGATCTACGTCGTCGGCAACGTGAAAAAGCCGGGCGCCTTCCCCGTCCAATCGGGCTCCGACACGACCGTGCTGCAACTCCTGGCGCTGTCGGAAGGGCTGGACGGCTTCGCGGAGAACACCGCATTCGTCTACCGGCGCGAGGCGTCGGGAAGCAAGAACGAAATCCCAATCGAGCTGAAGTCGATCCTGCAACGCAAGTCTCCGGACGTACCACTGGTGGCGAACGACATCCTGTACATTCCCGACAGCCGGCGGAAGCATCTCAGTCTGTCCATCATCGAGAAGGTCCTAATGTTCGGATCTACGGCCGGCGCCACGGCGCTCGTTTACGGCGCTTACCGTTGAGGAGCAGCCGAGGAAACCCATGCGAGAAGATAAAGAGATTCGAGCCCTGGCGGCGCCCGAGAGCAACGGTGCATCGGGAAACGGGACGGCCGGGAACGGCGTCCCGGAGCGCGTGATGGTTTATCCCTCCTTCGCCTACGGCGAGGATGAACCGGAGGAGCCCGCAGTTCCGCTGTCCCACTACCTGTGGATCGTCAAGCGGCGGCGCTGGGAGATTCTGTCGTTCATGGCCGTCGCGGTGGTCGCGACGATAATCGTATCGGCCCGGATGACGCCCGTCTACGAATCCACGGCGACGATCGACATCGACCGCCAGGAGCCGGCCACGGTGGTGGGCGAAGAGTCCAACCGGACCGCTGCGCTCAACGACTCCGACCAGTTTCTGGCCACGCAATTGAAGTTGATCCAATCGGATTCCGTGCTGCGGCCTGTCGTGCAGCGCTTCAAACTCCAGGCTAAGGACATTGAGAATCGTTCCAAGGAAAACACGACAGCACAGGCCGAGGAGGCTCCGATCGCGCTGAAGCGTCTGACGGTGAAGCGGCCGCCCAACACCTACCTGGTCTTGATCAGCTACCGCTCGCCCGACCCGCGCCAGGCTGCCGACGTGGCCAACGGCGTGGCCGAGAGTTACATCGAAAACACTTACAACATTCGATTCCGGGCCACCGCGGGTCTATCGACCTTCATGGAGAAGCAACTCGAAGAGTTGAAAGCCAAGATGGAGCGCTCCTCCACGGCGCTCGCCCAGTTCGAGAAGGAGTTGAATGTCATCAACCCGGAGGAGAAGACGAGCATCCTCTCCTCGCGTCTGCTGCAGCTCAACACGGAATATACGAACGCGCAGGCCGAACGCGTGCGGAAGCAGGCCGCCTACGAATCGATCCGGGGCGGATCGCTCGATGCCGCGCTGGCTTCCGATCAGGGCGACCAACTCCGACGCCTGTCGGACCGGCTAGCGGAGACTCGCGAGAAGTTCGCCACCATCACCAGTCAATACGGGTCCGGCCATCCGGAATACAAGAAGGCGGCCTCCCAGTTGTCAGAACTCGAAAAGCAGTTCGAGTTGTTGAAGGCGAGCATCGGGCAGCGGGTGGCCGGCGATTTCCAGCAGGCGCGCAATCGCGAAGGCATGCTGAAGAGCGCGCTGGCGGAGACCAAGGCCGAGTTCGACCAGCTCAACGCCCGCTCCTTCGAGTACAGGGCAGTGAAGCAGGAGGCGGACGGCGACAAGGGCCTGTACCAGGAACTGATGCGCAAGATCAAAGAAGCGGGCATCAACTCCAGTTTCCAGAACAGCTCCATCCGTCTGGCCGACTCCGCCCGGCCGGCCCTGAAGCCCGTGTTCCCGGACATCAAACTGAACGGCCTGATCGCGCTGCTGTTCTCCGCGCTGATCGGGGTGGGCGCGGCGATCTTTGCCGACGTGCTGGACAACACCATCCGGGACCCCGAGGAGATCCAGCGGACGTTAAAGACCGACGTGCTCGGCTCGCTGCCGGTGGTCAAGCAATGGCGCGGCCACGTCGTGCCGATCGCCTTGAATGGCCATGGCCAGCTTGCCCCGGGAGCCGCGGAGAACTCCGATGGCAGAAGAGAATTGGCGTTGCAAAAGCGTCATGCCCCGATCTCGTCGTTTGAAGAGGCGGTCCGCACGCTACGCGACTCGATTCTGTTGTCGGATCCGTCGCAGCGGCCCCGCAGCCTGCTGCTGACTTCGGCCACTCCGCGCGAGGGGAAGACCACAACGGCGGCTTATCTGGCGCTGGCCCACAGCGGCCAGAAGCGCAAGACGCTGCTGATCGACGCCGACCTCCGGCGGCCCGGCGTGCATACGCGCTTCGGCCTGGCGAACAACGAAGGGCTGCGGGACGTGATCACTTCGGACGCCGACTGGCACGGGCTGCTCCAGAAGCTGGACAGTCACCCGGATCTGGACATCCTGGTCTCCGGACGGTCGTCGCAGCGCGCGGCGGACCGGTTGGGCGACGTGCTGGAGCGAATGCTGGAGCAAGCCACGAAGGAGTACGACCTGGTGATTGTGGACGCGCCCCCGCTGCTCGGCTTTGCCGAACCTCTGCAGATGGCGGCCATCGTGGATGCCGTGGTGGTGGTGACGCTGGCCGGTCAGACGAACCGGAACGCGGTCCGGAGCGTGCTGACCAGTCTGAAGCGCGTGAAAGCGAACGTGATTGGCATGGCCTTGAACGAAGTCCGCAAGGACATGAGCGACCGGTATTACTACTACGGCTATTACGGGAAGTACTACAGCAAGTATTACAAGCCGACGAACGCGTGAGGGGGGTTAACGCCGGTGGCCACCCCTCTGGTCGGCCTGCTTGCTCTTCCTGGTCCGCCCTCCAAGACTGGACGCGGGTCCAACCAGAACCATGAGAATCACGATTCTTGGGACCGGTTATGTCGGGCTGACCACGGGCGTTGCGTTGGCCTATTTAGGGCACGATGTCTGCTGTCTGGACAAGGACGAGAAGAAGATCGGATTACTCCAGAACGGGGAGCCGCCCCTGTATGAGCCCCATCTCCGGGAATTGCTGGAACTGAGCCTCCCCCATTTGCGCTTCACGACGAGCTACGAAGAGGCGATCCCGGATGCGGAAGTCGTCTTCATCGCAGTTGGCACCCCGCCACGGGCGGATGGAAGTCCGGATCTGCGGTTCGTCCGGGCGGCAGCGGAAGAGCTGGGCCGAAACCTCGGCAAGGGCTACACCGTTGTCGCGAATAAATCGACGGTACCGATCGGCAGTGGCAAATGGGTCCGGCAGGTGATCGAAGCCTCATTCTTCGAGATGCACGGACGCGATGCGGATGGCTTGGTCGGGGTCGGCTCGAACCCGGAATTCCTGCGCGAGAGTACGGCCGTGGCGGACACCCTCTACCCGGATCGCATCGTAGTCGGGTCACAGGATCCGAAGGTGCTGGAAAGATTGACGAACGTATATCAACCAATCCTCACCCAGCAATTCGACGCGCCCGCGTTCCTACCCCGGCCTGAGGGCCTGGCCCAAGTCCCGCTGATCATGACGGACGCGGCCTCTTCCGAGATGATCAAATACGCGGCGAACTCGTTTCTAGCGCTAAAGGTTAGCTTCATCAATGAGATCGGCACTCTGGCGTCCAGGGTCGGGGCAAACATCGAAGTGATCGCCCAAGGGATCGGCATGGACAAGCGCATCGGGCCGCGCTTCCTGCAGCCGGGCCTGGGCTGGGGTGGGTCTTGCTTTGGCAAGGACACTTCAGCGCTGGTAACGACCGCTTTCGAACACGGCATCTCGATGCCGATCGTAGGCGCCGTGCGCGGAGTCAATGAGCAAATGCGGGCGCGAGTCGTCGAGAAGCTGCTTTCCATGCACGGGTCTCTGGAAGGGAAGAGGATTTCCTTGTTGGGGCTCGCGTTCAAGCCAGAAACGGATGACCTGCGTGATGCGCCGGTGCTAGAAGTCATCCGGAGACTGCTCGACCATGGGGCGAAAGTGCGCGTGCACGATCCGAAAGCGGCGCAACGATTTCAAACCGAGCACGGGGATTTGGCTGTGGAAGTGGTCGCGAAGCCGGAGTCGCTCTTCGATGGCTCGGATGCCATTGTGCTGGTGACAGAGTGGCGGCAGTATCTGGCGATGGACTGGGCCGGTCTTCGACAGAGGATGTGCTCAGGAGTGTTCGTCGACGGTCGGAATGCCCTGAAACCCGAGGAAATGGAAGCGGCCGGGTATCGCTATTTGCGGATCCCGTAAAAAGCGCGCCGAGACGGGAGGCGCCAAGGGTGCATCGCAAAGGGCAATTCAACGTCTGGCGCAGAACGGTGGGCAAACGGATGGCAGCGAAGCTGGCGTAGCTTGCGATGGCGTTTCGCCAACGAATGTAGGCGCCCGATGGCCCAGGTCGGAGAGTGGCTTCGGCGGGTCGTTTCAGGTTATTGCTAATACCACGCAGTGCCGGGTAATTCCCGCACTCTGCACCGATTCCGGCACCGTCTTGGAAGACTGTGGAGGCAGGTGCTCTGCCGCCGCAGCCAGGCGCGGCGAATGAACTGGGCTCGCTCCAATCAGGTTTGCGCGCGGTGGCTGCCGCAGCCCAGAGTTCTGCATCCCTATTCCGTGATTCGCTTTGACGCGACTCATCCGAGGTCGGAGCTGTAGCGGTAATCCCGCATGTGCTGATCTGCGCGGGAGGATGGTCAGCGATGGCTGCCCCTACCGCGATCTGGAGTCAACTTATGAACACAGAACCCCTGTTCAATAAATACTACTTTGATCGAGTTGATTTCGTCGGGGGGACAACAGCATTTCACAATCTCTGCCAGAACGCTATCCAAACTAATAGTCGAATTCTTGAGATCGGCTGTGGTCCAAGTAATGAGATGAGTGAGCGCCTTTCATCTCTCGGCGACTTGGAGGGTGCAGACATATCTCCGGAAGCGCTGGATAACCGCTTTCTCAAGCATGTGCATCTTTACGACGGTGTCACGCTACCAGTCCCAACGGCATCCTTTATCGCCTGTGTTTCTAATTATGTCCTAGAGCATATCCAAGATCCGACTCAGCACTTTCTAGAAGTGAGCCGAGTACTCAAGCCAGGTGGTGTTTACTGTTTCCGAACACCGAACCTTCTGCACTATGTATCTTTTGCAGCGAAAGTCCTGCCACACAATATGCACAGGCTGATCGCAAACAGGGTTAGGTCTCTCCCCGGGGACCACCATGAGCCGTACCGAACATACTACCGCGCAAACCTTTCATCAACGATTCGTCACCTGGCACGAACTGCAGGGCTAGATGTTGTGCAGTTGCATCTGATTGAAAAAGAGCCGTCCTACGGAAAGGCTCATAGTTTACTTTTTTATCCTATGCTGGCCTATGAGAGGCTTGTTAATAGCACTGATCTATTTGCCCATTTTCGGGTGAATATCATCGCCGTTCTTCAAAAACCAAGACGTTAACTGGTACGTCTCAAACACTTATTCTGAACCTAGTCGCTGGACAAAATCGGGGTTAGAGCGGCCGACGCGACCCAGCGAGCAAGAAAGTGACAAGTTCGGCAGAATCCCCACCTGTGGGCCATTGGTTCGCTCTACGAGAAAGCACTATGTTTATGAATCGCCTTGAGGACCGTACCGGCCGGCGCCTCATGAGTAGCCCCATGCAGTTTGTTGACGGGGCATCGGCGCTTGTCACGTCTCTGCTTCGCATCACGGCAAAGTACCATCCCCATCGCCCATGGATCAGCTTGCCGGCATACCGCTATCTGCGGGTCGCCGCGCGCAGCGATTGGAAGGTCTTCGAATACGGTGGCGGCATGTCAACGCTGTGGTACCACCGGCACTGCGCCGAGGTTCACACCGTCGAGGAGAACGAAGCGTGGGCCCGGTTCCTGATGCGGAGAAGCAGCGCAGGACGTGTGAATCATCGCGTGGGGGCGGCCTATGTGGAAGCCGTTCTCGATTTTAAGCGCGGCTACTTCGATCTGATTGTCGTTGACGGGATGCACCGCTTGGACTGCTTTCGCGCGGCGATCAAGGCCTCTGGGCCAAATACGGTGATCCTCATTGACGACACCGATACCGGAGCGACGGATGCCGATATGGCGGCGATCAATCTAATTCTCAGAACATACGCGCCCTCGCGCGTTCTCCGCTTTCCTGGTTTTGGGGATTGTTATTTTTTCCCTAAGGAGACCACTATAGTAATCCCTGACAGCGGGTCGGGAGACTGAGCGTGGGATTATCGCCAGTCCTGATGGCGCACGACGTCACGACTCCCAATATTCAGAAGTCGTTTGCGTGGCTTACCGCTGCTCGTGTGTTCAATCGCGCTCAGTCGGCGGTAAAGGTTATTATTGTGGGGCGCTTAATCACGCCCGCGTCTTACGGCGAGTATGCCGTCGTCGTCCTTGTTCTTATCGCCTTCGAAACGTTCACGCAACTTGGATTCAACGATGCCCTCATTTATGATACAGAACCCTCAGCCAAAACACTGAACACTGCCTGGACAGCGCAGATCCTTCGCTGCTCGGTGGTGGCACTTCTCCTGTTGTTAGTGGCACCTTTTATCGGACCCGTCGCAAGCAATTCGACGGTACAACACATGATTCGGGTGACCGCGATTCAGGCTTTCTTGGTCGGATTCGAAAACATCGGGATTGTCTATTTCCAAAAGGACCTACACTTCCATAAACAATTCCTCTACTTCGTGCTCTCTGGCGGCGCCAGCCTGATAACGGCCGCAGGCCTTGGCGCGTTGCTTCACTCAGCATGGGCCTTGGTGTTTAGTTCACTCGCGGCGGTCCTCGTGCGGGTGATTTCGTCCTACGTCCTGCATTCATATCGCCCGCGGTTTGAAATGGCCCGGGATTCCATCTCCTCCCTGCTCCGGTTTGGAAAATGGATCACGGCAAACTCGATGACGATGTTCCTGGCGCAGCGTGTGGACCAGATTATCATCGCCCGATTCTTTTCGACGTCATTGCTCGGCGTTTACCAGATGGCCAACTTGATGGGCATGACACTGGCTGTCGAGACAACAGGCATCGCCGTTACTATTGGTTTCCCGCTTTATATGAAGTATGGGGCGAGGTCGGAACAAAGCGTTTCTACTTTTCTTGCCACATTGCGAATCGTTGCCTGCTCCGTGCTGCCGGGTGCACTGTTTGTCGCGATGATGGCTCAAGATATCGTGCCTGCTCTGCTTGGTCAGCGCTGGTCCGGCGTCATTGGCCCGCTACGCATTTCGGCCGTCGCAGCGGCCATTCTGTGCCTGGACACGCCATGGACTCCAAGACTGTACAGCCTCGGCCTCGCCCGCATGGAGGTTTTTCGATCAATCTCGCGAACAGTGGTCCTCGCGGTGGTGCTCTATCCGCTGACCTCGATGTTTGGCGCCGTCGGATCCGCGTTAGCCATGCTCATTTCAACCGTCACTGTTATTCCCACGTGGTGGATCGGGATGCGGTCCACCAGTATTCGTGCGCGCGACCTGCTGCTGGCTATCGCACCCGGACTGCTGCTCTCAGCGCTGGTTGTCTCCGTCGTATGGCTCGTGCGATCCATATTGCGAAACGCCATGGATTCGGCCTCGCATCTCACGGTGGTGGCGGGCAGCGCCCTCGTGACCGGACTCTTAATGGCTGTGTTCCTTTATCTGAATCGCGATCGGATCCTCGCTGTTCCTGCTGCTTCGGAGAAGCGCCTGGCATGAGCCAACGGGTTTTGTCTCAAGCGAGCCAGGGTGCCGAGTCAAATGCGGCTCCCAGGTTTGTATTCCGCCCACTCACGGCACCGGGGCGTCGCCGATTTAGCAGTTTCGCCGACCTGAGCGGAACGAATTGGACCACAGGGCGTAAACTCATCGCGGCATTGCGGCCGTGGCGAGACAAGCCCTCTGGCGTTGTGCTCGATGTGGGGTGCGGGGACAGCCCCTTCCGCGCGTTCTTCCCCGCGACAACATACTGTGGATTTGACCGTGGGGCCGGGGCCGATGTCATAGCTGATATATCTTCAATTCCGGCAAAGAGTGGCTGCGCCGATATCGTGCTATTGTTTCATGTTCTGGGAGATTTAGAGCGCCCGTCTGAAACGTTGCGGGAGATCCACCGTGTCTTAAAGCCTGGCGGCCGGGCACTGATCCTTGAGAGCACCTGCTACCCGCCGCACGATTTACCTTACGATTTCTATCGCTTCATGCCCAACGGATTGAATAGCCTCGCCGCGCGAGAGGGACTGCAATTGGACAAATTCACCTGGCTTGGGGGTCTATTCACGCGCTTTGCGAGCCTGATTAATAAGTTTCTTCTGGCACGCTTGACTATGATACCAGGCCTGAATCTTGTCGCGATGGCACTGATTATCCTGGTAAATTTACTTTGCGTAATAGGCGACCGAGTCACTCGCTCAGAGCGCTTGGCTGAAAGCTATCTTGCAGAGTTCGTTCATGGAGAGTAATCCTCCCCAGCTTCGCGTTGCGGTTGTAACGGATGCCGTCTCGCACTTTGAGGCACCTCTCTTTCGGCTCCTGGCTAGCCATGAGTCCTGCATGTTGAAGGCCTTTATGCTTCGCCACCCCAGTCAAAACTTGGCCTTCGACCCGAGCTATGGGACGTCAGTGTGGTGGGGCGAGGACATTCTGAGCGGATTTGAGAGCGAACATTGTCCGCAGGCGGAAGGGATGTGGAGATCCGTCCAGGGTTGGCAGCCCGACGTGATTCTCCAGTACGGCTACGCCTGGGACGGAGCGCTTCGCATGTTATGGCACGCCCGCCACGCTGGGCTACCAGTCGTGTTTCGGGGAACGCTTACAGACGTCCCCGATCCCCGGTCGGGCTGGCTGGGGCGCGTCAGCAGGATAGCCCGCGTCCCCGTTCTTAGGGCCTTCGATGCATGGCAGTATGGAGGCAACTATAGTCTTCGTGCTCTTCGCAACGCCGGCGTTCGGCTGTCGAGATGCTACCGCGTCCCATATAGCGTGAATAGCAACGTGTTCGTCACTGAGTCAGACCGCATAGTGCGCGAAGGCCAGCTGAGCTCAGAGAGGAAGCGTATGGATCTGCCCCTAGACGCCTTCGTGATCCTTTTCATTGGGCAGTTTGCCTGGGTTAAAGGCCCTGACCTAGGTTTAGAGATTTTTCGAAACTTCCACGCACAATATAAAAACTCCTACATGATCTTCGTCGGAAGCGGCCCTGAATATGAATCGACAAAGAAGCTTTCTGCACGATATGGCCTTGACGCGTATATCCGTTTTGCCGGATTTCAGGCCAGTCGCTTTACCGTTCGTTTCTATGTTGCCTCGGATGTTGTCCTCTTCCCCTCGCGCTACGAAACCTGGGCACGCAGCGTGAACGAAGCTATGCTCTGCAAGCGTCCGTGCCTCGTAAACCGCTCGATGGCCGTAGCTGACGATTTGGTGCTTGACGGCGAAACGGGGAAGGTGTTGTCTGAACCTGACTCAGGCAGCTACGTTACGGCCCTGCACGAAATGCTGGACCCAGCCGTCCGGCAACGCCTGGGCTATATGTCGCGGCAGAGAGCACTGGAGTTCTCATACGAGGCTAGTCTTGAGGTGGCCGTTCGCTGCCTTAGGGAGACCGCAAATGCATGAAGAAAAGAGCATACGGACCAGATCCCTTTGCGCACTTCGTCGACCGTTGGGCAACAGGGAACAGCATGTGCGGGAACGCATCAGAAGCGTCCACCAAGAGATCTCGACCGAAGCACCGCTTCTATTCTTTATTCTAGTTTCAATGGCTGTCGTCTTCGCGATCAGTGCAATACAGGTCAAGTCTCTTCTTTTCGCTTTTTCACTCGTCACTTCGGCACTCTGGCGAAAGCGTATCGGGCATGACCCATATATCTTTGCAAGCCCACTTTTGCTGCTTAATATTATATTGATCGTGAGCTATGGATTCCCTGCGATTATCTCAGCATTCCAGCCGACGGACTTCACTATTCTTTCGAAGCCATCCGATAGCGCTTACCTGAGTATGTCACTGGATGTCATTGCAATTAGCTGGCTGGCGTTCTCGTTTGGTTGGCTCCTTCTTACCATTATCAGCAAGCGAGAAGGCGACTCTTCACCTTCAGTCGCTGTACCAAAAACCGCTTTGGCTGAACCGTCAGTCGGCTCATTTGCACGGATCCTCCTTCTCGCTTGGCTTGTCAGCCCTGCTCTGACCATGCTCCAAGTTGGTGCCATACCAATGGCTTATAGGGAGGGTCTCCAATCGACAGGACATAGTTCGTCTTTCGCCATGATTCTGGACTATCTCAATAATATAGGTTATGGTGGCGTGGTGCTGTTCTTAGCTGTACCCATTAGTTCTGCAAGAAGATACACTCTTAAACCGCTGTTTTTTCTAGGATTAGCATTTCACATTCTTTTCATCATGGGGAATGGGGCCAAGCTTCCAATAATTCTCTTGCTCCTTTCGGTCGTGATGGGACTTGAGGTTCATCGCGCCTCTGGTCAGGGGAGCCGCAGATCGCTGCGGATTGCCTACCTCCTTATGTTCCTGGGGGGGGCCTTCGCCTTCCGTGTTGTCGGACCATACCGGGCGTTGGCAAATGCGAACTTCGCCGTCGGGCTACCTCAAGATCCTCTTAAAAGAGTTCGTGCTCAGGTTGAACTGTTCGGCGAAGCTGTATTGATGTTGGGTGAGAATGAGGATTCCGATGAATTGCAACGGGTGGGCGAGTCTGCAACTCAACGCCTCTCCAGCCTCAGTGCGCTTTCTCGTGTGCTGTCTTACTTAGGGGGGAGCCCATCCTACGATCACCTCCAGACGGTTCCGCTAGTTCCACTTTACGCTATATTGCCGCGTGATATGGTGGAAAATAAGGTAACATATATTGAGTCTGGTGAGTTCGCACGCCTCAACGGTTGGAAGTTCGGTGGTATTTCTGTGACTTTACCAGGCAGCTTATACTGGACAGCGGGGTACTTCGGTGTCATTGTAGGGTTTGTTGTTTTTGGACTACTTTATGGTTGGATGTGGAGAAGAGCTTTAAGCAACCGCCGCAATGCGTGTGTTTATCTAGTGTTTTCTGTCCTTATTGGCCTACAACTGTGGGAGCCAGGGTGGGATGCAATGATTATCAATTCTGAGCGCTATGCAATACTCCTGTTCGGGGTGTACAAAATCGTATCGAGGACACATTCGGGCCGATTTCGATGGAAGGCTGTGCCCACGCTGGTGGGGCAATCCTAATGTGCGGCATCGCCGGTTACTGGGATCTGGACGCGAGAGCCAAAGTCGAGGAGTTACTGACGATCGCAACGGCAATGGCCGATGCGCTCAGTCTTCGTGGCCCAGATGACAGTGGGGCCTGGGTGGACGAACGCGCGGGTATTGCACTGAGCCACAGGCGGCTCTCGATCCTCGACCTTTCGCCGTTAGGCCACCAGCCGATGGTCTCGGCTTGCGGTCGCTACGTTATTACGTTCAACGGAGAAATCTACAACTTCCACGAACTGCGATCGGACCTCATCGTCCGAGGGCAGACATTTCGAAGTAGATCCGACACGGAAGTGCTACTTGCCGCAATAGCAGTCTGGGGTTTGGAGGTGGCACTGAGTCGAGCAGACGGAATGTTCGCTCTCGCGCTTTGGGATACTATAACTCAGCGATTGTATCTTTGTAGAGACCGCTTTGGCGAAAAGCCTCTGTACTACGGATTCGTCGGGCGCACATTGTTATTTGGCTCAGAGCTGAAAGCACTTTGGAAGCACCCGTCATTCAATCCGCGAATCGATTGCCAGGCCGTTGCAGATTTCTTCGCCTCCGGCTATGTCAGCTGTCCACGGGCTATCTTTGAGGGCGTTCACCAAGTCAAGCCCGCGACTATTGTCACCGTAAGCCGCCACGGCGTCCAGGAATGTGCATTTTGGGATATCGGCGCGACCATTACACGCGCTTTGGATGCCACCCCTATCAAGAGTGAAAATGCGGCCATTGAGGAATTAGATTCCCTCCTGCTCGCAAGTGTCCGTAGTCGCAGCATTTCGGACGTTCCCGTAGGTCTGTTCCTTTCCGGAGGGATCGATTCAGGATTGGTCGCAGCCGCCATGCAGCGTGTTTCCTCTTCACCAGTCTGTAGCTTTACCGTCGGTTTAGCTGATGAGAAGTTGAGCGAAGCGGAAGATGCGGGATGGGTGGCGCGGAAGCTCGGAACAAAACACGAGACCATCTGGCTGGAACCTGACGATCTGCTGCGGTTGATGCCGAGGTTCTGCGAAATGTATGACGAGCCCTTTGCAGATGTGGCGGCCCTGCCAACTTACCTGATCGCGAAGCAGGCGCGTAAGACCGTAACAGTCGCTCTCACGGGTGATGGAGGAGACGAGCTCTTTGGCGGCTACAAGACGATTTTGAACGCACGGCGATACTTTTCCAAAATCGTGAAGCTTTCATCACCGCTTAAGAACGCTATCGCTTTCCTACTGTCACTGCTTCAGAATAGTCGCACTGCGAACGGAGGCGAGCCACGCTCGTTGTGGCAAGCAAGGTTTCGATTACTCGCTCTAGCATCAGCTCCCCACCCCTGGCCGAGTCTCTACGACGCCGTTTATCGCAACGAGCAGTCTGCCCGCTTCTTTACACCCGGATTTCGCGCAAGGCTACTTTCAGCGGAAGTACGAGCCAGCGATGTCCCGCAGAGGGTTCATAGCGCGGAGGACGCGTTTATGTTCTATTGTCAGAGCACGACGCTCCCCGATAAGCACTTTTGCAAGGTGGACCGGGCTACGATGGCCAGTGGCCTGGAGGCGCGGTTGCCGTTTATCAATCCTGCGATGTTTGAATTTTCCTGGCGAATCCGTCGCAGTCTCTTGTTTTCCGGAGGATTGGGTAAGGCCTTTGCCCGCAAGTTGTTGGCACGGCACTTGGGGCCTGAATATGCCGCCCTGCCCAAGCGGGGCTTCGATGTACCGCTTTCCGCTTGGCTGGCGAGCCCATTAAGGGACTGGGTCGAATCGCTGGTCTCCGAGCAGAGGATTAGTCAGGAAGGCTGGTTGGACTACCGTCGCATCGTGCAACTGCGCAATCGGTTTGCTGTTCACCCTCGCCAAGCGCGAAATGAGCTGTGGAATGTACTCGTGTTCCAGAGTTGGATTGCGCAGGTAGGTCGGCTTCGCTCGGCCCGCAATTGAAATCCAACTAATTCTGCGAAATTACACGGCAGGTGGCTACGCGAGCGTGAGCAGTCGTAGGACGACCATCTACCAGACCTAGAAGACTTGAACTTGGATTCCAACTTATGAGTCTGTGGCGAAGAAGGTTGTGCTCGTTGGCACACACCGCAGGCGTTACGCGCCTGTTGGATCGTAACATTGGGGTGAGGATCCTCACTTACCATTCGGTAACCTCTTCTCCCACCAACGACGTACCAGAAGCACAGTCGGCGGCTCTCTTTCGGGAGCAATTGGAATTCATTCAAAGGCGCTTTCGCGTTGTATCACTAAAGAACGCAGTGGAAAGCATGGGCGACCTGAGTGCCACCAAAAACGCGCGTCCTGCCCTAGTAATTACTTTCGATGACGGCTTTCTGGATAACTATGAGTGCGCCTTCCCCTGCCTTAGGCATTTCGGAATTCCTGCGACAGTCTTTGTCGTTACGGACTTTCTTGACCGTGGGCGCGTCCCTTGGCCGACGAGATTGCGCGAGATCATGCAGCACGCACGCAGGCACGCCCATCCTGCCCATCCAGGCATCGACTTGAGTTCCGATCTCACACGACGTTCCACGGCGTCGAGGCTCAAGGGCCTTTTGGCGCGATTGACACCTGACGCACGATTCGCCACCATAGATCGGCTTGTGAACGACTTAGAGGCGCCGCCAAGCCAAATTCGCCCTTTGACCTGGGCGCAGGTGCGCATGATGGCAAGCGCAGGAATCGCGTTCGGATCGCACACAGTTTTCCATAGCATACTTCCGGAAATGCCTGACGATATAGTGGAAATGGAGCTGGATATATCTCGGAAACGACTGGAGGCGGAACTCGGAGTGGAGTATCCTACTGTGGCATACCCAAACGGCGGATTTGATTCCCGGATTCTGAGAATCGCTCAGGGCTGCGGCTACTGCGCAGGCGTCACTCAGCGTACTGGATCGAATTCGCAAAATTCGAATCTCCTCGCATTACACCGCGTCCAGATCCCTCCGAACTGTAACGAAGGTGTAGTCGGAGCGCTCCTGGTTCGGGCAGCATGGCGGGGGCCCTTGGAACACGCCACGAGGCGTCTTCCCCGAATAGCGCACAATGAGTGATTTTGCTCGCTTAACAACTGGATCGCCCAGCGAAGTTCCGCCTCGGATCATCCTCTTCACGACCGACTTAGGCTGCGGCGGTGCCCAGAACCATTTTGCCCGCCTCGTTGAAGGGCTGTTTGCTGAGAGGTCGCCGCGCTGGATTCTCAGCCTTCGAGCACCTCCTGCCGAGAACTTCTCGCTGCATGGACTAGTCGTTTCCTCGCTCGGCTACCGTTCCAGCAAGGACTATCCTGCTTCAATGATGGCCCTACGCCGAATGATCCGGCGGACCGATGCCGACATCGTATACTCCCTAAGCAGATGTTCGAACATCGTGAGTCTGGCCGCGACGCAGTCGTCTCGTCCTCGCCCGATGACTGTGTTGGGCGTCAATGAGAATTTGGGAGCAGGCGTCCGCACGCGACATACGCCTGCCGAGCACTTTTGGTGGCAAGCGCAGCGGCTCTCCTATCGATATGCGGACTTGATCCTTACGAACTCGCCAGACAGCATCGAGGTGCTTGAGCGCGAGTTTAGTTGTCCGCCAAGCAGGACTCGGTTGATCAGAAACCCGCTTCCTGTAGCCCAGATAAGGTCCCGCGCCGCGCTGTTGCGGCGAGTCGGTTCACCACTGAATGCGCCTTACTTATTGAGTTTCGGACGCTTAGTAGAAGGTAAAGGCCTCGATCTTCTCCTTGACGTGTTCGCGCGATCGACGGCACGAAGTCTTGGATTCCGCCTTGTTCTACTCGGCGACGGTCCGTTGGCGTGTGCGCTACGCCGGAGGGTGAACACGTTGGGGATGGCTGACCAAGTTGTGTTCCCCGGATGGACGAATGATCCGCTTCCCTGGCTCTCGTCCGCCAGAGCGTATGTCACCCCGTCACTCCGTGAAGGGCTATCGAATGCTGTCCTGGAGTCAATGGCCGCCGAAGTTCCAGTCGTCTCTTTTTCCTCAAGCGGTTGGATCGACAAGTTTGCCCGAGCAGGCGCCGTTGCCGCCGCACCGCTCAACGATGTGAAGGCGTTCGATGCAGCGATTGAGCGAATCCTGGAAAGCCCCTTGCACCGCGCCCAAATTGTGAGCTCTGCCCTCCGTGTAGTCGCGGATTTCGAATCCGAGCATGTCGTGCAGGAAAGAGAGGAACTCATCCGACAAGCCTGGAACGAATTCAACGAACGCTCATGCATGGGGCGTAGCCTAAACTCAGAAGGCTCTGCCACTTAACGCCACACATGGATTCAGGTCCACGCCCACTTTCGTATTGTGGTCCGCGCAACTCCCCGATCTATTCCATTGAGGCACGCTTTTCGTAGGCGAACGTGCACGTGACACCTTCCGTCGAGGGCATGGCTCTGCAGCTTGGCCCGCCGTAACGAAGACAGTTTGTATAGTGCGTGACAATCGGAAGGTTCCGCTTGCTTCACAAGCACAAGTGCCCTGGCCGACGCCCACGTCGAGAGCTATGGTTGTGAGTTGGCTGGCGAAGCAACTGAATGATACTCTCGACGCCGTGGGGAACTCATGTTCGGCGGCTGCAGTAGACAAGAGAAAGATGAATTTACTCCACATCATCGGTTCGCTCGATCAGCGTGCAGGCGGCCCATTACGCGCAGTGCTGGATCTTTCGGCGATGTCGCAGTCGCTTGGCTTACAGAGTGAAGTCCTCGGTGTCGGTGTGTTGTCGGTGGCAGATAACCCCCTCCCACTAGAACTGATTCATGCCCTTCCGACTAAGGGGCCAGCGGCTTTCGAGTACGCGCCGAGTGCTCGTCGGTGGTGCCGAACAAACCTTGTCCGTTTCGACGGTGTAATTCTTCACGGGATGTGGAGCTATCTCAATTTTGCTGTTTCGCTAGAATGCACTGCGGCAGGGATCCCATACATTTGTTTTCCTCATGGGATGCTTGACCTCTGGTCGGTGCGTGGGCAGGGTTGGGTAAGTAGGTTGAAGAAAACTCTGTACTGGTATTGCGTCGAAAAGGTCATTGTCCAGCGGTCGTGCGCCGTCCTGTTTACTCTTCGCCGGGAGCTAGAAAATGCGAGAAGGACCTTTCCACTTCCTAAGCTGCATCCTATGATTGTCGCCCCGTATGGCGTCATGCCGCGCATCGGCAGCATGGCTGACGGATCAGACGACTTGGATCCAAATGGCCCCAGGGAAAAAGTGGCGCTCTTTCTCGGGCGAGTCCATCCGAAAAAGCGTCCAGATATTCTAATCGAGGCCTGGAGTAAGGCCAAGATTGAAGCGGATTGGCGGCTGGTGATCGCCGGACCCGGTGAGCCTCACTACATGACGCATCTTGCCAAACTGGCTCGCCGATGCGGCGTTGAGGCCGCTGTTGAGTTCACCGGGCCGGTCGCAGGGACTCAGAAACAGTCCCTTCTGACTCGCGCGTCATGGTTTCTGCTTCCATCGGAGCAAGAGAATTTCGGGATCGCAGTCTTGGAGGCTGTGTATAGCGGGTGCGCTATAGCCGTCTCTGACCAGGTTTATCTTGGCGATGAGCTTCCAGAAGGTTCCGAAATCCTACCGGTTCGTTTGGATGCGTGGTCCACCTTTATGCGCTGCAGGATGAGGCGATCCATCTGGCGCGATGAGACGGCACGTCGAGTTCGGGCGAAGTTGATGGAGCAGTTTAGTGAGGAGAATGTAAGACGCGGGTGGGTTGACTGCATCAAGCTTGCACTCGAAGGTAATACAAACCAATCGACTTCTGTTAGCGGACCGCGTTGAATGAACGTGCCTGCAAGACTGGTCGTCCGAGCTGAACCCCGGCAATATATCAACCGGCTTGGTCTACGCAACCAGTTCGCGCGTTGCCTGTGGGGGTTCGTCTGGCTGTCCCTATTTCGGCCGAGTCCGGTTTGCCTCCACGCCTGGCGCTGCCTACTCCTTCGTTCGTTCGGAGCCACGATCGGACGCGGGGCTCATCCCTACCCGCGTTGCCGCATCTGGGCTCCCTGGAATTTAACCATGGGAGACCATAGCGGGCTCGCGAACGACGTCGATTGTTACTCAGTCGCGAAGATTGTTATCGGACCACACAGTACGGTATCGCAATACGCGCACCTGTGCGCCGCCACACATGACTATGAAGATCCTGAATGTCAACTTGTCCCAAAACCCATCACCATAGGCGCTCGGGCGTGGGTTGCTGCGGGTGCTTTCGTCGGGCCTGGCGTCACTGTCGGCGAAGGAGCGGTCGTCGGGGCCCGGGCTGTTGTGGTTAAGGACGTTCCTGAATGGACAGTTGTTGCGGGCAATCCGGCGGTCGAGATCAGAAAGCGCATTTTGAAGAGATTGTGAACAGCCAACAGATAGCCGCAATTGTTCTCACGAAAGACGAGGAGGGCGATCTTCCCGCATGCCTGGACAGCCTTCACGGTCTCGCCAGCGAGGTGTTCATTATCGATTCGGGGAGCACGGATCGAACCGCCGCTATTGCCGCCTGCTATGGGGCCCAGGTCCTATCGCACGGGTTCTTCAATTACGCGAGCCAGTTCAATTGGGCGCTGGAGACGATCCCTGCAACGGCGGAGTGGATACTACGTATTGACGCTGACGAGCGGGTCTCGCTTGAACTCGCGGATTCGATTCGGAGGGTTCTCTCGACCGCCGGCGCAGAGGTGACGGGGATTCTCGTTCCGCGCCTCACCGTGTTCCTTGGGCGGCGCATCCGTCATGGCGACACTTACCCCGTTTGGCTCTTGCGATTGTTTCGGCACGGGGTCGGCCGTTGTGAGGAGACTTGGATGGATGAGCACATCATCCTCGATCAAGGGAAGACCGTAAAAGCTCAAGGTGATCTCATCCACGAGATCCCGAAGAGCTTATCGGAGTGGATTCGCAAGCACGACTGGTATGCTGAGCGCGAGTGCAAAGACATCCTTGGCGAGTCCGGCCGCCCGCCCGATCTTACGGGCCAACCTGGTGCTCGTAGGATTTTGAAGCAGGGCCTTTACTTGAGGCTTCCTCTCTTTGTCAGGGCATTCCTGTACTGGTTCTACCGCTACTTTCTAAAACTCGGCCTTCTGGATGGCAAGGAAGGCCTGATCTACCACTTCCTTCAAGGATTCTGGTACCGCTTCCTGGTAGACGCGAAGCTGCACGAACTGAAGAAGGCCATCTCCGTTGAGAAATCCACAACGAAAGCCCAATCTCAATAGCTTGCATGCCCGAACGAAGCCATGCATGCCAAGGAAGAAGTCCTAAAGATGGGAGTTAGTTTAATCGAACGGAAGGTGTGCCCATTGTGTGGCTGCGGGCTCTTGGATATTCATATCCCGTTCCCAGAGATACCCGTAAAGCGGTGCCGCGCGTGCGCATTCATATTTTCGTCCAAGCTGATGCCCGGGGATGAACTGCACCGTTATTATTCGGAAGATTTCGGAAGTCACAGGCATATGCAAGGTCAGATTGTGAATGCGACGGTAAACACCTGGGCATTTGAACGAATGCTGAAGTCTTCCGGAGGGACGGTGCGCAATCTGTTGGATGTTGGCACTGGTTACGGATTTTTTCTAAAAGCCGTGCACCAACGCCTCGACATTGACGTAACAGGTGTTGAACTCTCTCGGACAGAGGCAAACTACGGAAACACTGAACTCGGTCTTGATATTAGAAATGTAATGTTATCAGAGGCTGAGGTTACGATGAATCACTTCGACATGGTTACAGCCTTCGAGGTAATAGAACATATTGCAGACCCTCGCGGTTTTGTCGCGGAATTGGCAAAGTATGTCAAACCCGGCGGCTACATGTTGATTATGACAGACAACTTTGAAAGCAAAGTAGCCAGAGGCTTGGGGGCTGGATTTCCAAAGTGGATTCCGCATTCTCACATTAGCCATTTCGCACCAAGCACATTGGAGCGAGTAGTAGCGGATGCTGGTTTAGTCATAATTCACCGGATGTCATACACTCCGTGGGAATTGGTCTTAAGAAACTTTAGAAATCGCCTGCTGTGCACCAAAAAGAATCCGTCTTCCGCATTTAACTTTTCTGTAGTCCTTCAAACCGAGATGAAGGGGACATTCCCACTGTTTAGATTACGGCTAGCACTTAACAAGATATTGGCGCAAATGCGGACAGTAGATAGCCTTGACGGAGCTCTAATGTATGTTTTGGCGAGAAAGAGTTCTTAACACCCGGTGGCGTGCAACGAAGAAAATGTCATGGTTCGAGACTAGCTAGGAACGGCGGAGTGAGCAGAATGTGGAGAATAATTTGGTGCACCGGAGCCACGCTGATCCTTCTTGCGACGCCAGTAGCCTACGGAGAGAGCGCGGTTTTTTGGGTATCTGCTCCCGTACGCGCGGGTGAGATGGTGTTGGCGACGGGGTATTTTCCTCATCCGGAGGGCGCGTCGCTCCGGTTGGCGGATATTACCCGCAAGGGCCGTGATTGGAGAACAGTCGTTTCGCAGCTGGGGCGGCCGACCGAGATTCTGCGAGTGACAAATGGGTCGGTAGTGTTCCCGCTGCCGTCAGCCGGTGGGCGAGTTTACGGATTCCGAGTTGACCAACCGGGCGAAGAACCAGTATTCGGGCGGGTGAACGCGCCGGAAATTTGGTGGACGATTTCCGAAGCAACGGGCGGGGTTGGGCCGGGCGAGAGCACCGTGACGACGGATGAGGTGATGCCGGGGGCGACGCTACGGGTGTTTGGCCGTTGCCTGCAGATTGCGGGCGTGGCGGCCGAGTTGCAACCCGTGGCGAATCCCAAAAAGAAGACCGGCGTGGCGGCGCGCGCGGAGAATGAGTATTCGCTGGCGGTGACGATCCCAAATGAAGTTGAGCCGGGGCGGTACATCCTGAGGGTGGCGGCATCGACAGAAGCGCTGACCGGGGGCGGTGCCGAGCGGACGATCGAGATCCGTCGGGGGATGCAAGCGGCCGGGCGGTCCCTGAGTATCGCCGATTTCGGCGGCCAGCCACAGAACGGCATTGACAACAGCGCGGCGCTCGGGCGAGCGCTTGCCGCAGCGCAGGCAGCGGGCGGAGCGACTGTCGAGTTGCCAGCAGGCGGGTACTTCTTCGCGCAGCCGATCGAGATTCCTCCGCACGTGACCTTACGAGGAGCAGGTCCAGACCAGACGGCGATCTACTTTGCAGAGACTGAGGCCGCGCCCGAGGCGTGGATTCACGGTACGCACGATTTCGGCGTGGAGAACGTCTCAATCTTCTGCGCCAACCATAAGGCCATTCTGTCGTCGGATATGTCGGGAAAGCCCGAGGGCGCCGGACATGTTTTGGTGCGCAACGTGCGCATCCGAGGGAGTATGTTCCGAGGGCATCCGACAAGTCAGAGCCTGATGAAGCGGGTTACGCCGGTAATGGCGGCGAGCGGAGTCGGGTTCGAGACGGTCCGGTTGAGCGGGCCGGATCTGCGAATTCTCGATTGCGATCTGCTCGGGTCGTCACGGTCGGTTTACATCTACCGCGGCAAGGGAGCGGTGGTGCGGGGGAACCGGATTCAGAACGGTTTTCGGGGTTGGTACAACTTCAACGCCTCGGAAGAGGTGATTTTCGAAGGGAACACGATCAGCGGGGCGGATCTGGAGTCGACTGGCGGGTCGTACTCAACGTGGGGTCCGCCGAAGAGCTCACAGAATTTCTATACGGCCAATAACAACTACTCGCAGATGATGGGCTGGGACCGGGAGGCATTTACGTCCGACGGCGGCGGCGGGGCGTATTACGGCAAGGCGACACAGACCAAAGCCGGCCGGTTGGAGTTGGACGCGGCCTCGGCGGAAGTGACGAACGTGTGGCAGGGCGCGGTGGCCGCGATCATCGAAGGTAGGGGCATGGGGCAATGGCGGGTGGTGGCAGATGCCAGCGGCCACGAGGTCCAACTTGCGGCTCCGTTCGAGATCGCGCCGGACAATACGAGCGTGATCACCATCGTCCCGGCGCAAGTGCACTATCTTTTCTTTCACAACCACTACTCGGAGAGCGGATATGGGATTGCGTATTATGGCACGGCGATCGAGCACATTGCGGAAGGAAACGAAGTTGCTGAGGCCGGAGGTATCTTCGCCTCGTCTCGACGGTATTCGGGTGGAGTGTCGCCAGAGTTTGGTTTGCAGTTTATCGGTAACACTATCGGTGCAAGATTCAACTATGTCTCCAGCCCGTATGGCGCAACTACCTTCGATCCTTCCGCCATAGATGCGTTTTCCGTTGAACCCGGCAGGACGATTGGTCTGGTCTTACGGCGAAACCGGTTCCTTGGGCAGAGTGTCTTGCGAATTCGCAGCCAGACGCCGGCGGGGATGCGAGCCGTGCTGGTGGACGGAAATCAGCTGGCGGGCGGGACGGCGGCGATGGAGATCGATAAGAACGCAGCGCCAGAGGTTGTAGTCCGGTAGCGGGTGGTGCGTTTGCGGGACCGTCGGAGAATGCGCCCGCCCCACTGAGGCGGCTCCCGTTTCTCATAACCTCTTGCGTAAGAGCCTTTCAAGGGATTCGTGACCGTCCTCGTCTTTAATCAGTTCTTCTTTCCCGACGCTGTCGCGACCAGTCAGCTTCTGACTGATGTGGCGCGGGCGCTGGTGGAGGAGGGGCATTCGGTTCGCGCGATCTGCGGGCGCGGCGGGTACGCGGGGGAGAACGGCGGCGAGCTGCCCGGCGTTTCGATCGTGCGGACGTGGGCGCTACCGTTCGGGCATGGCGCCGCGGCGCGAGTGCTGTCGTATTTGTCTTACTTGTGCGGCGCGATCTGGCACGGGCTGCGGGGGCCACGGCCGGACGTGGTGGTGACGTTGACGACGCCTCCGGTGCTGTCGCTGGTGGGGTGGCTGGTGCGGGCGGCGCGCGGCGGACGGCACTACATCTGGGAGATGGACGTCTATCCGGACATTGCGGTGGAGCTGGGCGTGCTGCGGGCGGGCGCGTGGTGGACGCGGGGGCTGGGGTGGGCTCTGGATGCGGTGCGGCGGCGGGCGGACGGGGTGATCGTGCTCGGGGAGTCGATGCGGGAACGGCTGCTGGGGCACGGGATTCCGTCGGAGCGGTTGTTTGTGTCGGAGAACTGGGCGGACGGCGAGGAGATCCAGCCTCGGGCATTTCCGCCCGCGACGACGCTGCAGGTGCTGTATTCGGGCAATCTCGGGCTGGCGCACGATGTGGAAACGCTGTGCGGGGCTTTGGAAACGCTCGCGGGGGATCCGCGATTCCAGTTTACTTTTGCCGGCGGCGGACCGCAGAGGGGGGCTCTGGAAAGGTTTTGCAGGGAGCGGGGGACGGCAGGAGAAGAGAAAACATCTGGTGGGAAAGAAGCAGCATTGCCGATCTGGAGATCGGCGGTCCCGGGACGGGCGGATCGGGGCGGCAGACCAGCAGGGCTGGCAGACCAGGGGGCGGCCCCCATGGTGTGCCCCACTGTGGAATTCCGGGGGTACTGCGCGCGGGACGAACTGGCGGCGAGCCTGGCGGGCTGTCACGTCGGTCTGGTGACGCAGAAGGCGGCGACGGTGGGCGCGGTGGTCCCGAGCAAAGTCTACGGGCTGATGGCGGCGGGGCGGGGCGTGCTGTATGTCGGGCCTGGAAACGGGACTCCGGCGCGGCTGATCCGGCGGTTCGGGTGCGGGTGGCACGTGGAGCCAGGGGACGTGGCGGGTCTGGCGGCGGTGCTGCGGCGGCTGGCTGAGGATTCTGGGGAAGTGGAAGCGGCTGGGGCGCGGGGATATCCGGCGTTCCGGGAATATTACGACCGGCCGACGGGGGTGGGAAGGATTGTTGGGATTCTGGGTGCGGCGCGGGTTGGGGCGGGGGCGGCGTTGGCGGAGCGTTGAGAGATTGGCCGCAAGGGCCGGAGCAGTCCTCAGCGGTTCGGACCCGGTAAGAAATTGCGGATTGGCTCTGTGCTCGTTGGATGGGGTCTGTGCTTTACGACGGATGTTGAGCGTCCCTGCGCCGCATGAAAGTCCACTGCTCCCTCACCGCGAGGGGCCGGGTAAGACATTGCGGGTGACCGCTCCGTCGAAAGTCATTCCCAATTGTTGCCGCTCGCGCGGCAATTAGGTGCCGATCTGGAGATCGGCGTTCCCAGGGCGTGGCCGCTCGTCGCAGGTCACGCGCAGACTTGTATGCGATTTCGCGCGCCGCAGGCCCACGGACACTCTCTGTCGTTCGCGGCTCTGTGCTGACGGCGTGCCCGTTCGGGTCGTTATCCATATCCATGCACTTGCGGTTGAAGGCGGTCATCGGGAGTAAGCCGAAAACATGTATTCACTGATTGTCCTATTTGTCGTCTCGCTTCTCGCGGCGCTGGTGGTGACGCCGGCGCTGCGGAATGTGTTTAAGCGCTGGGGCATCGTAGACGTTCCGGACGGGAAACGGAAGACGCACTCCAAGCCGGTGGCGACGCTGGGCGGGGTCCCGATTATCCTCTCGTTCCTGGCAGCGTACGGGCTGCTGCTGCTGACGCCGATGGGCGGCGGAGGCGTGGTGCGGGCGGCGCTGCCGGAGGTGTGGCGGCTGTTTCCCGCGGTCGGGTTGGTGTTCGCGATCGGGATCGTCGATGACATACGCGGGTTGAAGCCGTGGCAGAAGCTGCTGGGCGAAGCCGTGGCGTGCGCGCTGGCGATCGCGGCCGGGGTGCACCTGACGGGTCTGGGGGGAGTCCCGTTTGCGCCGGTGTGGGCGCTCCTCGGGACGGTGGTCTGGCTGATCGGGTGCGCCAACGCGGTGAACCTGATTGACGGGATGGACGGGCTGGCGGCGGGGATCGCGCTGCTGGCGACGGCGACGACGTTCATTTCCGCGCTGCTGCAACACAATGTGGCGCTGGCGTTTGCGACGGCTCCGTTGATCGGGGCGCTGGTGGGGTTCCTGCCCTATAACTACAATCCCGCTTCGATCTTCCTGGGCGACAGCGGGAGTCTGACGCTGGGGTTTCTGTTGGGGTGCTACAGCCTGCTGTGGAGCCAGAAGGCGGCGACGATCGCCGGGATGACGGCTCCGCTGCTGGTGCTGGCGGTGCCGCTGGCCGACGCGGGGCTGGCGATCGTGCGGCGGTTTCTGAGGCAGCAGCCGATCTTCGGCGCGGACCGGGGGCACATTCACCACCGGCTGCTGGCGCAGGGTCTGAAACCGCGGCGGGTGTTGTTGCTGCTGTATGCGGCGGCGGGCGTGGGTGCGTGGCTGTCTCTGTTGGTGGGACTGCTGCATGAGAACTACACCGAACCCATTCTGTTCGCGGTCGTGGTGGGGACGGTGCTGGGCGTCAGCTTTCTGAAGTATGCGGAGTTCGGGACGGCGCGGCGGATGGTGCTGGAAGGAGCGTTCCGGCGGCTGCTGAACGCGCGGATTTCGCTCGAAGCGGTGGAGAAGGGGTTGCAGGCGGCGGACTCGGTGGAGCAGTGCTGGGAGCGGATGGTATTGGCCTACCGGGAATTCGGGTTTACGTCGCTGGAGGCGCGGGTGGGTGGACGGACGTTTCGGGATCCGGATCGGGATGCCGCGGAATGCGGAGCGGGGGATGGGGCGGAGCGGCGTGGAGTTCCGGGGAACGGGACGGGCGGAAACGGGGCTGGCGGGCATGGGGGCTTGCAGGTGCGGGTGGATCTGGAGGACGGGAATTATGTGCTGTTGCGGCGGGATGCCGGGATGCAGAACCACATTACGCTGGCGGCCGTGTTCGCCGAGATGCTCGAAAAGACGCTGACGGCGAAGCAGGCGGAGTTCCGGGCGAGGCAGCAGCCGGGCGAAACGGGAAAGGCGTTCGGAGCGGCGGCTGGAGCGGTTTAGGAGTGTTCCAGGGCGGGTTTTGTTGAGTATCGGGCACGGGTTGGCAGGGGATTATGCCGATTGCACTCATCACAGGCTGCACGGGGCAGGACGGGTCGTACCTGGCGGAGCTTCTGCTGGAGAAGGGCTATGAGGTCCACGGGCTCAAGCGGCGCTCCTCCAGTTTGAATACGGACCGTTTGGACCACATCTATCAGGACTTCCACGAAGCCGGGGCGCGGTTCTTTCTGCATTACGCGGACCTGACGGACGGCAGCTCGCTGACTTCGTTGCTGTACGATCTGCGGCCAGACGAGATATACAACCTTGGGGCGCAGAGCCATGTGAAGGTCAGCTTCGAGGTGCCGGAGTTCACAACGGACGTGGTGGCGTGCGGAACGCTGCGGCTGCTGGAGGCGTTGCACAGGACCGGCGTGAAGGCGCGCTTTTACCAGGCGTCGTCGAGTGAGATGTTTGGCAGCGTTCCGCCGCCTCAGAACGAGACGACCGTGTTTCACCCGCGCAGTCCGTATGCCTGCGCGAAGCTCTACGGGCACAACATCACGGTGAACTACCGGGAGAGCTACGGACTGCACGCGTCGAGCGGGATTCTGTTCAACCACGAGTCGCCGCGGCGAGGGGAGACGTTCGTCACGCGGAAGATCACGCGGGCCGTGGCGCACATCCAGAGCGGAGTGCAACAGAAGCTGTACCTGGGCAATCTGGACGCGCGGCGGGACTGGGGCTACGCGCCGGATTACGTGCGGGCGATGTGGCTGATGCTGCAGCAGGACGAGCCCGGCGATTATGTGGTGGGCACGGGCGAGTCGCACACCGTCAGGGAGTTCGTGGAGCTGGCGTTCGCGCATGCCGGACTGGATTGGAGGGAGCACGTGGAGATCGATCCGCGCTACTTCCGGCCGTCAGAGGTGGATGCGCTGTGCGCGGATGCTTCCAAGGCGAAGCGGAGGCTCGGATGGGAGCCGGCGGTGACGTTCCACGAGCTGGTGGGCATCATGGTGGATTCGGACCTGCGAGAGACCGAACGCCAGATGCGGGGCGGAACCGAAGCGCTGCGGATTGCCATGGATACGGCGGGGCGGAACGCGTGAGCGTGCCTGTGGCGCACGCTTTAGCGGTCGCTCGGCGCCTGCGCCGTTGGAATAGGGATGAGACCCGACTGGCGCGGGGTTATCCTGATCGGAAGCACAAACTGCAGTTATGGCCCGTCACGCAATGGTGCAATTTGCCCCAGCTTTAGCATGGCTCCGCGAGGCGTTGGAATACTAGTGAGGCCGACCTTGGCACTCCTCCAGATGAGAATCCGTGTAATCGCCACGCGGGCAGTTAGTGCTTGAGAGCGTACGAGGAGCAAGCATGCGAAAACCGGCGGAAGTGGCAGCGAAGGAGTTTGCGGCCAGGGTCTCGCGAGAATTGCCGACGATCCGGGACCGCGTGGCGGGAATCGACCTGGGCAGCCGGCAGATGTACGTTTGTGGGCCCGTGGAGCAAGACGGCAAGCGCGAGGTGCGGAGCTACGACACGACGACTGAAGCAATCCGGGCTTGTGTCCAGTGGCTGCAACAAAAGCAGGTGGAATCGGTGGCGATGGAGAGCACCGGAGTGTATTGGATTCCGGTGCTGGAGATCATGGAGGCGGACGGTCTGGAAGTGTTGTTGGTGGATACCAGGCCGCTATCGCGGGTACCGGGCCACAAGACCGATGTGATCGATTGCGAGTGGATCCAGACCTTGCACAGCCATGGTCTGCTCCAAGGATGTTTCCGGCCCGGCGAGGCGATCAGCATGTTGCGCAATCTGACGCGGCAGAAGGCGGTTCTGGTAGCCGAGCAGGCGGATTGGGTGCGTCGGATGCACAAGTGCCTGGACCAGATGAACGTGCGCGTGCATCATGCGGTATCCGACACGCAGGGAACCACGGGCATGGCGATCATCCGCGCGATCGTCAAGGGCGAACGGGATCCGCGGAAACTGGCCGCGTTGCGGGATGCCCGTTGTCAGAAAAGCGAGGAGCAGATCGCCGCTCTGCTGAGCGGGCACTGGCGAGGCGATCACCTGTTCAATTTGGAGCAGAGCCTGAAGATTTACGATTTATTGGGGGAACGCCTGGCCGAGTACGAGCGCCAGATCCAGGAGCGGATGAAACGGTTGACGCCGCCGGACAATGAGGACCGGAAGGCGCCGGCCGTGCGCAATCCAGCCAAGGCCAAGGCCATCAAGCGGCGCAATCAGGAAGAGAAGCGGCAAAGACTGTATCGGCTGGCGGGCGCCGATCTGACGGTGATCGATGCCATCAATGTGGAAACGGTCGAGGTGCTGCTGAGCGAGTACGGGCCGGATCTCAGCAAGTTCGAAAGCGAGAAGCAGTTCGTGGCGCATCTTCAGCTTGTGCCGCGGAAACCGGTCAGCGGTGGCAAGCCCTTGAAGAAGCGTGCGCGCAAGACCAAAAGCACCCGCACCGGCCAAGCGCTGAGCATGGCCGCCGTTACACTGTCCAGGAGCAGCAGCGCCTTGGGCGCCTACTTCCGGCGCATCTCTCGAACCAAGGACGGCAGCGTAGCCGTATTCGCCACCGCCCGGAAACTAGCCACGCTGATCTACCGCATGCTGCGCTGGGGTCAACAGTACGTCGACATCGGCCAGCAGGCCTACGAGGATCTCTACCAGGCAGCCAGACTCCGCCGTCTTGCAGCCACTGCAGCCCAGTTTGGCTACGAAATCACCAAGAAAACCGAGGCCGCAAATCCTTGATAGTAAATGGGGTCTCAGATGAGCGTGCCGTGGTGGCATTCATGCCACCATTTTCCGGACGTCGAGATGAATCTCGCCGCAGCACGCTGAAGCGTGCGCCACAAGCGGCATGGAATTACTGGAGTTTATGACGTTAGAGAACAGGCGCGTCACGGTGACCGGCGGCGCGGGGTTTCTGGGAAGCCGTCTGGTTGCGCGGCTGCGGCACGCAGGCTGCCGGGATGTTTCCGTGCCGGTCTATCCGGAATACGACCTGACGCGGGGCGAGTCGATCGAGCGGCTGTTCGTCGAGCAGAGGCCGGAAGTCCTGATCCACCTGGCGGCCGTAGTGGGCGGCATCGGCGCCAACCGCGCGAACCCGGGCCGGTTCTTCTACGAAAACGCGGTAATGGGCATCCAACTGATCGAGGCCGCGCGGCGCTACGGCGTGGAAAAGACCGTGGTGCTGGGCACGATCTGCGCGTATCCGAAGTTCACGCCCGTGCCGTTTCGCGAGGAGGATCTCTGGAACGGCTATCCCGAGGAGACGAACGCGCCGTACGGGATCGCCAAGAAAGCCCTGCTGGTGCAGTGCCAGGCCTACCGGCAACAGTACGGCATGAACGCGATCTACCTGCTGCCCGTGAATCTGTATGGGCCGGGGGACAACTTCCACGAGGAGTCGTCGCACGTGATTCCGGCGCTGATCCGGAAGTGCGTGGAAGCCGTGAAGGACGGGCGCGAGGAGATCGTGCTGTGGGGTGACGGGTCGCCGACGCGGGAGTTTCTGTACGTGGAAGACGCGGCGGAAGGAATCGCCCTGGCGGTGGAGCGATACGACAAAGCGGAGCCGGTGAACCTGGGCAGCGGAGCGGAGATCTCGATTCGCGATCTCGCTTTGAAGATCGCGGAAATGACGGGCTTCCAGGGCCGCATCGCGTGGGATACGACGAAGCCCAACGGTCAGCCGCGGCGCTGCCTGGATGTGAGCAGGGCCGAGCGCGAGTTCGGATTCCGGGCGCGGACGGCTTTCGACGATGGACTGCGCACGACCATCGAGTGGTACCGAGCCGCCACGCGAAACGAGAGCAGGCTGTGACGATGCAAACCCGACCTGCCTGGGACGCCGTGGTGTTGACCGCCTCATCGGCGCGGCAGGCCGAACTGTACCGGGGCGAGATCCAGCGCCGGCAGTTATCGGGCGCGTTGAGCGCGGGCACGGAGTTCCTGGTGGTGCCCGATCCGGGCGACCGGCGGGTGGGCAGCGGAGGCGCGACGATCCACGCGCTCGGTGTGCTGGCCCAGACTCATCAAGCGGAGCCCCTCGATTGGTGGCGCCGCCATCGCGTGCTACTGGTCCATTCCGGGGGCGACTCGCGGCGTCTGCCGCAGTACTCGCCGGTCGGCAAGCTGTTCGGCGTGCTGCCGGCGCGCACGCGGGCGGGCGAGACGACCACCGTGTTCGACGAGACGATGGAGCTGTCCGCGGCCTGGGCCGAGGGCATTCCCAACGGGCTCCTCGTCGCTTCCGGCGACGTCGTGCTGCGCTTCGATGCGAGCGAGGTCGAATGGGACCGGCCGGGCGCGACCGGCGTCGCGATGCGGCTGGACGCGGAGACCGCGAGCCACCACGGCGTATACGTGGTCGGCGGGGAGGACCAGGTTTACACCTTCCTGCAGAAGCCGGCGCTGGCGACGATCAAGGCCGCGGGAGGCGTGTTCGCGGACGGGCGCGTGGCCGTCGATATCGGGCTGCTGCGCTTCGATCCGGAATTGACCGTGGCGCTCGCGGAGCTGGCGGGCTTCCGCACACTGCCGGCCGTGGATCTCTACGACCACATCACGCGCGGACTGACGGGCGAGTGGACGCCGGAGGCGGGCGCGGGGTTGTTCTGGCGCGAGTTGAAGCTGATCCTGACCCCGGCGGCGTTTCATTGCGCGGTGGTGGAGGGCGAGTTCCTGCACGTGGGCACGACGCGCTCGTTCCGGAGTCTCGCGGCTGGTGCGGCCGGCGCGAACGGGGTACTCGACAGTGTCATCAGTGCGGAGTGCAAAGTCGGGCATGAGGCCGTAATTCTCGAATGCGATCTGGCTGGACCGGTGTGCGCGGGGCGCGGGGCGATCCTGCACGGGCTCACGGGCATCGGCGGGCGGGTGGAAGTCCCCGAAGATACCGTCGTTCACCAGTTGCCGGTCAGTGGAATAGAAGCCCGCGGCTGGGTGATTCGCGCCTATGGCACGGAGGACGATCCCAAGCAGCCGCTCGACCGCGCGACGTGGTTCAACCGGCCTATTCTGGAGACGCTGCGGCGGCTCGGCCTGTCTGTCGAAGACGCGTGGGGCTCCGGGGATGTCACGACGCCGCGGAGTTCCGACAATGTCCCGACGCTGTGGAATGCCCGGCTCTTCCCCGTGACGACGCCCGATGAGGCATGGGAATGCGCGCGCTGGATGATGGGTTACGCCGGCGGCTCTGAGAGCGGCCACGGCAGCGGTTATGACAAGGCCCGGTGGCGTAGCGCACAGCGTCTCTCGCTGGCCGAAAGCGCACAGCTCGCCGACGGCAAGGTTCTCGCGGAGATGCGCAGCCACCGGTTGCAGGGCATCTGGCAGAAGACAGCCTTCGAGCTGGCGGAGTCCGGCACGGACTTGCGGCCGCTGCTCGCCAACCTGCCCGGTCTGGCGCCGGCGGCTGCCGCGGGCCGTTCGCTGCGCGCTTATGCGGAGAAACTGCGCGAGGGCGGGCCGGAGGAGCTGACGCACGCCGCGAGCGATCTGGTGCAGGCTGCCAGGTTGCTCTCCCGCGCCGGATTCGAGCGCGAGGCCGAGGCGTCGGAGGCTGCGGCCTTCACCTGTATTCAGGAAGCGGTCTGCGCCAGCGCCCGGGCAACGTCCGAGCGGAGTCTCGATCCGTGGCGGTTTGACCGCGTGCATGTCTCCGCGCCGCCCCGCATCGACCTCGGCGGCGGTTGGTCGGATACGCCGCCCTTCTGCTTCGACTGGGGCGGCACGGTGCTCAATGTCGCTCTGGAGATTGACGGATCGTACCCGATCGAGACGTCGATCCGGCGCATCGACGAGCCCGTGATCCGCTGCAATTCGGACGGCAACGGCGAGGCCGTCGATTTCCGGACGCCGGAGCAGTTGCTCGCGCCGTGCGGGCCGGGGTCGGTCTTTTCCATCCCTCGCGTGGCGCTCATGCTGCACGGGATTCCGGAGGCTGGCGTACGTCTTGAAGACACGCTCAGGAAGCTGGGCGGCGGCCTGGAGATCCGTTGCCGCGTGCAGCTGCCGGTGGGCTCGGGCCTGGGGACCAGCAGCATTCTCGCGGCCACGGTTGTGCGGGCGCTGGCGACGATGTCGGGCCGCGCGCTGAGCGATCATGCGCTGTCCGACGAGGTGATGCAGCTCGAGCAGCGGATGACGACGGGCGGCGGCTGGCAGGACCAGGCGGGCGGCATCTTCCCCGGAGCGAAACTGCTCATCACCGGGCCCGGCCTGCGGCAGCGCATTCGCGTGCAGCCCGTGGCCTGGACCCCGGAGCGTCAACAGGAGTTCAGCGAGCGCCTGGTGCTCTACAACACCGGCATCCAGCGCATGGCCAAGGACCTGCTGCGCCAGGTCGTCGGTCGCTATCTGGCGCGAGAGACGGCGACGGTACAGGTGCTGCACAGCATCAAGACTCTGGCCGTGGAGATGTCGTATGCCATGGCCGAGGGCGATTGGAAACACCTGGGCGAACTGCTCGACCGGCACTGGCGATTGAATCAGATTCTGGACCCGCACACGGCTAACGCTCCGATCAACGCCATCCTGGAGCGCGCCCGGCCGTGGATCCACGGTGCCAAGCTGGCGGGGGCGGGCGGCGGCGGGTTCCTCATGCTGCTCGCGCGGGACGCCGAAGCCGCAGATGCGCTGCGCACTGAGATGGGGCAGGGAGCGGCGGCAGGGGGCTCCGTGGTCGACTTCCGGATCGCCACCGACGGCATGCGAGTCAAGAGCGAGCGCTGGATTGCCGCCGGGGCAGGACAACCTGATCCAGCCGGGGTGGCGGCGTTCTGCTGGCCCGACTCATCCGCAAACTGACCGCCATTCTCTGAGCCGCGCACAATTCACTCCTGCGCGGCCACATTCCCCGACATTCTGGAACCGATGGTGGGACCTTTGGGGCGGAGGCGTGCCCGCGTCCAGGTTTGCCGCCCTTTGTTGGGGGACAGTCCGGTGTGTCCAGTAAGGGACACACTGGACTGTCCCTGGTGCGGAATCACAACGAGCCCTTCGCCGGAGCCAAGACCTCGACTTTCGGAAAGTATGTGCGATAGCGGGCAGTATCGCGTGTGAGCAACGCCAAACGTCCGATTGCGGCATGAGCTCCGATATAGAAGTCCGGCAGAGGCGAGGAGCGCGCGCCCCCACGGCGGCGGTACAGCAGGAAGCACTTCTCGGCCAGAAACCCCGCCTCCCAGGGAAGCGCTTCGCGGCGATACAAAGTCTCAGGAAGCGCGGCATCGAGCGCTTCGATGGTGCTAAAGCCTACGGACACCTCCGCATATACGATCGGATTGATGATTAAGACCGAGTGCTCAGCGACTTCGGCGAGGGCGCGCCCGGACCACTCTCCCCAGGAGGGATCGTTTGTGGCGACATCCAGCAGGACGTTGCTATCCACGAGCACGCCGCGGCAAGCTTTCAGGCGGGTCCGCAGCCCGGAGATCGCAGGCTTCATTTGCGTCGCCTGGCAGCGCGGGCCTCACTGCGGGTCAGCGCCATAATCTCGTCCGTGCTCAATCGCGTATCCGCCGTGCCGCGGAGAGCCTCCAAGGCTAAACTTGCCCGGGCGCCCTCACCCGGCGCGCGGCGGGCCTTGCGAATGCGGGCATGATCGCCAACCAGTTCGAACTCGACTTTCGTATGAGGCAGAAGTCCCAGCCGGTTGCGGATCTCCTGCGGGATCGTAACCTGTCCCTTCGTAGTGACCTGCATGGTATTACTCCTACCAGTAAGTGTATTACCAGGCGGAACTCCTTGTGGCGCACTTCAGCGTGCTGTGGCGGAATTCATCCGGCCGCCTGCCTGGATGTTTGCATTCCTGCCCCGGCGTCTTCGGTTTTCTGAGGGCGTTGAGCGGACGGCCCAGTTGACGGGACGATACAAGGTGCGGTGGGGTACTATTCCGTCGGCCGAAAACTGCAGGCGGAACCGGACATTGTCCACAGGGCCAAGCGCGGCCGAATGTCGCCATCCAGGGAGGGTCCGCTTTCTGACATGCGGCAGAGATTGATCATCATCCTCTGGGCCGTGGCGATCTGCTGCGTCATCGTCGGTTCCCCCCTGCCCGCCGCATCCCCCGTGGCGGCGGCGGTCGGCCGTCTGCCCATCAACGAAAAGGTTGAGCACCTTTCCGCCTATCTGGTATTGTCACTGCTGCCAGTGATCAGCTTTCGCAATCGCCGTTGCGGCATCATGGCAGGCATTTCAATGTTCCTTCTTGCTGTTCTGCTCGAGGGTGGCCAGCACTTCTCGCCCGGCGGCGCCTGGAGTTTGGCGACGTGATCGCCAACTCCGCCGGCGTCAGTTGTGGCACCCTATTGGGCCTGCCGATCCGTACGTTGTTCGCCATTCTCTGATCCGCGCGCAATTCCCTCCTGCGCGGCCGCATTCCCCCGACATGCTGGAATCGACGTCGTGACCCACTGGGCCGAAGGTGCGCCCGGCATTTCCTGTCGTCGAAGTCAGCCCATTCCGCCGGATGAATCAGGCTTGGGTGGCGCTTCCATTAGGCGGAGCCATCTTTGTCCCGCTTGGTGGCTTCGCAGTTACCTTGGATTTGTGGCCAATCGCCATGTGATCTTTCCCAAGATCGACTCACGAGTTTGCGCGAACATCATCGCTGTGAACACCGGCGTGCAAGGTTCTGGCCGCTCCACAGGAAGCCCGGAAGTTCGATGACTCTCGTCCCGTTGCGCGAACAGCGCCTGGTTGAACTTGAGCGCTGTTTTCTTTAGGAAGATCCGGCAGAGTTCCGTCCGGTCCAAGCGTAGTGCATCCGCGAAATCCGGAAGCAGGTTGAGCGGCAGTTTGCGCTCTCCCGATTCAATCCGGGAAATCGTCCCCGCATGTTTGAGCCCAAGTTTCCTTGAAACCGCCCTCTGCGTGAGACCAAGTTCCAACCGGCGCCGGCGCACATAGACGTTGAACGCTAAACACTCTTCCGTCACGTTCTCTCCTGGGAATGCCCCGTTTCGTCGAGCCTGATGAAGTCACATGCCGGATGGGCCAGATCGAGTTCCAGCCCGAGATACAACTCGGTCGTTCGCAGGCTTTCGTGACCCAGAGTCACCTGGATTTGGTCGAGAGGCGCTCCGCCTCGCAGGGCGAGTCGCGCGAAGCTGCGACGCATGTCGTGTGGCGCAACGCCGATATGCGCATCCACGCCATAGCCTTTGACGATCTGGTAGATTGCACTCGCACTCAACGAGCCGGCCCCGACCCGATGGACCTTATCAACGGCCCGCAGAAGGTATCCGCTTCGGATGGGGACGGCTCCCAACCATGCGTCCAAGGCCTCTTTGACCCAAGTCGACAGCGGCACAGTCCGGATACGGCCGTGCTTCCCGCTGACGTTTGCCAGTACCCACCGATTCTCGAACAGTTGAATCTGATCCACGCGGAGCATGCTCGCTTCAAATCGCCGCAGTCCGCACCCGATCAGCAGTGCCAAGAGGCAACGGTCCCGCTTCCCACGAAGCGAATCTCTGTCCGGAATGGAAAGGAACTTGTTGGCGCTCGCCGCACTCAGCCAGGTGCCGGTGCGGCGGCCGAGCCGGCGAACGCCCCGGATTTTTTCAATTGCGAGAGCATCGGCCCCTGGGATCAGTCCTTGCGCACCAGCTTCTCTGGCCAGAGTGCGGATTGCAGCCAGAGTCTGATTGATCGTCGCAGGCGAGAGTTTTCGTGACTCGAGGACGACGCGGTATCTCTGGACGGCCCCGCGTTCCAGCCGCGGCTCTGCTTGAGTCTGAATCCAAGCCAGAAACTGGCGCAGACAGCGCGAGTAGGCGCGTTTGGTGTTCTCAGCGGACACCGAGTTCAGCGCAGTTTCCACGAAAGTATCGTAATTAGGAGCGACGCTCCCGAGTGGTCGGCACAGGCTCTGCACTCCGACCAGGGAGGCGTTATCCATTGGTGACACATTCTCAATATTAGCTTATAAACTTGCTCGCGTTAATAGATTATCGCTTGTCTTTGCCATTTTTCTATACACATGACCTTTGCCAATATAACTATCTGTTAGTTAATAGGACTTTTAGATTCAGTGCGGACGAGTGGCCAGAGCGCTGGCCCGATGCGTTATGGGCGCAATGATTTCTTCAGATGAAGCGCATGGCCGTAAGGTCGAGCGTGGCTCCAAACTTGCGGATTGGGACACCCGCGTCATCGTAGGAAAACTCGCCCCGGTTGACGACCCAGCGGATGCTGCCGTCGGGCCAGATCACCCGGAACGCCTGCATGAACGCGTTTCTGGTCCTGCCTGTGGCCTCGACCGCCCGATTGAAGGAGGGCAGATCGTCCGGGTGAATGCGCGGTTCGAAGCTGGCGTAGGTACCGTCGAACTCTTCTGGGCCGTAACCGAAGATCTCCTCTTCGCGCCTGTCCCAAACGATCTCGCCGGTGACCAGATTCCAGTCGAACGTGCCAATGCTGGCCGCGTCCAGGGCAAGCTGCAGACGGCTTTGGCTCGCGGAAAGCGCCTCCTCGGCTTGACGCTTCCGTTCTTCGGTCTCGATGCGTGCGAGACCAAACTCGATGTCGTCTGCGATTTCGCGGAGTAACTCAACCTCCTCTGCGCCGAAAAAGAACCCTGGGTGACTGGTGTAAACGGTCAGCAGGCCGCGCGGCTCACCTTTGAAGAAAATCGGGACCGCGGCGCTTGCAAGCCAGTTGGAAACGTCAGAGGCCTCCCGCCACGGCAGGGTGCGCTCATCTTCGGCGAGATCGTTGCAAACGTATGGAACGCCCGTGCGAAACGCGATACTGGCCGGGTCTTGACCCTCTGGCCGATCGTCGGTGTAGAGTCTGAAACGGTCCGAATATCCAGTTCTGTCCCCGAACCGTGCTACCGGCAGTAGCTGCCGGGAATCCGGATCGTGCCAGGCAATGAACGCCATCGAGAATCCGCCGGATTCGACGAGCATATGCGTGGCGTTGTTCAATAGCCCTTCGCGCGACTGGCCGCGTAGGATGCCCCTGCCGATGCGGTTGGCTGCGACGTGGAAGCGGTCGTGGGGCTCTACTCTGCGTTCTAGTTTCGCATTTCGCATGACCTGAGTATATCCGTTCATCCCCCAGCGTTCGAACGTCACGGCGGATGCATTGGGGCTCGCAGCGGAATCGGCCCTGGCTTTACTTTCGGCTGCTCCCCTTACTCGAATCGTCCGGGCGCCTTAGCCGGCTACGCGCTCCGGACGGATCCGGCGTCGTCACCTCTTCGCCCTTCCAAAACCATTGCAGCTTTCAGCACTGAAACTGCCGAGATCAGACGGCGAGGCGATTGCTCGATCAGTGACACGAATACGGTCTCCAACCCTTCTGTACGCATCAGAGTCGACGCGCGAAGTAGTTTGATTCGGGGCAGCCGCAGCGACCTTGGACCCACCAATTGACTGGATTGCTGGTTTGTGGCGTGTCGGTAGTGCGATTGAGGGCTGCTCCTCGCTGGCCGCAACTCAGATGGAAACGTCTGGCAGCGCTTGCCGCTCGGCCTTGCCTGGCATCCCCTCCACTGGTTGTTGATGCTAAACGGCATTATCATCAGTGACTTCCGCTGGTAAGTTTCGCGATCGCGCACTAACATCTGGAGGCAGGGGGAGTTGGGTTTTGCCGGCAAAACCGACCTGGTGGGCGCGACTTGGGGAG